>SDBU01002301.1_pt1 | contig 25683 bp, 30 predicted proteins | sample 2277071 | NCBI WGS metagenome assembly SDBU01 (sample SAMN10397929, study PRJNA504765) | marine sediment metagenome | isolation source: marine sediment core GS08_GC12, 126 cmbsf | place: Arctic Ocean: Gakkel Ridge, Loki's castle | collected 2008
CCACGGTCATGGTGTAGTGGCCCTTCTGCGTCTCCCCGCGCATGAGGTCATCCGAGCGCTTGATGATCTCCTTGGCGGTGAGCTCTTCCTGGGCCTGGACCGGGGTGCAGAGGGTGAGGGCCAGGATGAGGGAGAAGAGGGCGGCATATTTCATATAACCTATTATATTTTGTTGTGTTAAAAAGTCAAGTTGACCAAGTAGATACGGTGTGCTATTTTAGGTATGAAATGTTCGACTCAGAAGGCATGTTTTTCAGAAAAATCGACTCGCCTGAGCTCCTTGAGGACGTCTTCAGGCTTCGGTATCAGGTTTACTGCAAAGAGCGGCAGTTTTTGAGCGAGTCCGAGTACCCGCATGGCGCGGAGAAGGACGCGTTCGACGATTTTGCCATCCACTTCGGCGCCTTTGACCCGGCCGGCAGGCTGGTCGGCGCCGTGCGCCTGATCCTGCCGGAGTGCCCGGTCTTCCCCATCGAAGAGCGCGTCCCGACCCTCACCCTGGGTGAGACCCTGCCCCTGCGCGAGGAGTGCGCCGAGATCTCGCGCCTGACGATCAGCAAGGAGTTCCGCCGCAGCCTCTCTTCGGACTGTCCCAGCGGGCCGCAGGGCCGTGCCCAGAGTCCCGGCACCATCATCCGCAGGGTCAGCCCGGTCACCCTGGGGCTGTGTCACCTCATGTACGTGGAGTGCCTCGAGGAGCAGATCGACTACTGCCTCGCCCTGATGGAGCGGCCGCTGCGGCTTCTGCTCAGGCTCCACGGTTTCGTCTTCCGCCAGGTCGGTCCCGAGATCGACTACTTCGGCCCGGTCGCGCCGTACATGATCGACGTCAGCGCGATGGACCGCCACCAGCTCTTCACCAGTCAGCCCTTCGGTTTTGAGGAAATCCAGCAATGATCCCTCGCCTCAGACCAGGGGGTCTGAGGCAGGGGATGTCGCCAGAGAGAGTAGAGAGCGGGGCTCCACGATGGAACAGCCCGAGCCGTTTGAATTTCGGCGTATCCCCTCTCCCGAGGCGTTGGAGGAGGTCTTCCGGCTGCGGTACCAGGTCTACTGCAACGAGTGCCGCTTCATCCGGCCCGAAGATTATCCCGACGGCATCGAGACCGACACCTTCGATAAACACTCAGCGCACTTCGGCGGTTACGATACCGAGGGCCGCCTCGTCGGCTCCGTGCGCCTGATCCTGCCTTCCTGCGGCCGCTTCCCCATCGAGGACCACTGCCCGACGCTGGACGTCGACCCCGTGAAGGTTCCCCTGCGCAAGTCCGCCGAGATATCGCGCCTGACGATCAGCAAGCTCTACCGCCGCAGGGCCCAGGACGGTCTTTACTACGAGCCCCAGGTCGAGGACGTGACGGTCCGGGACAAGGGGCAGTACTTCATGCGCCGCGTGCGGCCGATGGCCTTCGGGCTCTACCGCGAGATGTACCACGAGTCCAAGCGCCTGGACATCCGCTACTGGTACGCCTTGATGGAGAAGACCCTGCGCACGCTTTTAAAGATCCACGGCTTCGTCTTCAACCCGATCGGCCCCGAGGTGGAGTTCTACGGCATGGTGACGCCCTACCTCGCGGACATCGTCGAGCTCGAGAAGAACGTCCATGAAAAATACCCGAAATTCTTTGATTATTTCATGGACCACCTGGAGCCGCAGCTGCAGCCGAAGTTCAGCCGCTGATACCGTGAGTGAGGCGAGGCCTCGCTCACTGAGTGAGGCGAGGCCTCGCACATGGGCATGAACATCTATCAAGCCTTCGAAGAGAGCTGCCGGGCGCACCCCGCCGACGCCGCCGTCAAACTCAAAAAACCGGATGGATATGAGACGTTGACCTACGGCCAGCTCTTGGAGCGCAGCCGCGGCCTGCGCGCCGTCTTTTGGCGCCGGGGCATCAAGGCCGGTGACCGCGTCGCGCTCCTGATGAGCAACGGCCCGGATTGGCCGGCGGCCTTCTTCGCGGCGATGTCGCTTCAGGCCGTGGCCGTGCCCATCGACGCGCAGATGTCTCCCCGGGAGGTCCGGGAGATCATCGGCCACGCCAACGTCAAGCTCCTGGTGACGCAGGAGAAGTTCGGCGTGGCCCTGAGCGAGATATTGGGCGACGTATCCGTCGAGGTGCCGTTCTTCGTCGACATGCCCTGGGAGGAGCCCGGGGAGGAGGACGCCGGGCCGCCGCCTGCGGCGGACTTCGGCGCGCACAAGCTCGCCGCGCTCTTCTACACCTCGGGCACGACCTCGGCCCACAAGGCCGTGATGCTGACGCACGCGAACATCCTTTCGAACGTCGCGTCGGTGCGCGGCATCAGGCTCCTCAAGCCCGACGACGTCATCCTTTCCGTTTTGCCCCTCCACCACACGTATCCCTTCATGGTCACGTGCCTCGTGCCGCTCCTGGACGGCGCGACGGCGGTCTACCTGCAGAGCCTGATGCACCACGAGATCTTCGCCGCGCTCCAGGAGAACCGTGTCACCGTCTTCGTGGGCGTGCCCCAGCTCTACGCGTTGATCGCGCGTTCCATCGCCGAGAAGATCGACAAGTTCGGCGGCCTCGTCAGGTGGTCGGTGGACCGCGTGATGGACGCCTGCGTCCTCGTCTCGCGCCTGAGCGGCCGCAACGTCACGAAGAGCGTCCTGCGCAAGCTCCACGAGACGATGGGCGGCCACCTGCGCTTCATGGCGAGCGGCGGGGCCAAGATCGACCCGGAGATCGCGCGCAGCTTCTTCCGCTGGGGCCTGCCGATCGTCGAGGGCTACGGCTTAACGGAGACGGCGCCCGTCGTGACCTTCAACCCCATGAACCCCTTGAAGTACGACACGGTGGGCAAGGTCCTGCCGGGCGTGACGGTGAAGATCGCCGGGCCCGGGGAGGAGGGCATCGGCGAGATCTGCGTGCGCGGCGGCAACGTGATGCTCGGCTATTACCGCGAGCCGGCGCTGACGAAAAAAGTTTTGCGGGACGGCTGGTTCTTCACCGGCGACCTGGGCACGCTCGATAAAGATGACTACGTCACCCTGACCGGCCGCAAGAACGAGATCATCGTCCTGCCCAACGGCAAGAAGGTCAACCCCGAGGAGGTCGAGGCCCGTTACGACGCCAGCCCGTATATCAAGGAGCTCTGCGTCCTGCAGTCGCGCCGCGGAGAGGAGGAGGGGTCGCTCGTCGCGGTCATCGTGCCCGACGAGGACCTCCTGCGCGCGCACAAGCACCTCGACATCGGCTTCAAGATCCGCTGGGAGCTCGACACCTGTTCGCAAAAACTGCCCGCCTACAAGCGCATCCGCGGTTTTGTCCTGACGCCGGAGTCCCTGCCGCGCACGCGCCTGGGCAAGCTCATCCGGTATCAGGTCGAAGAGAAGCACGCGGCCGGCGGGTACATGGAGAATATCAGGGAGCGCAAGCAGGAGACGCTGACGCCCTTTGAGGAGACCGCGTTAAAACACCTCGGCCGCCTCCTGGACCGCGAGATCCACCTGGACGACCACCTGGAGCTCGACCTGGGGATGGATTCGCTGGGTCGCATCGAACTCCTCTCATCGCTGCAGGACCTGGTCAACGTCGGCATCGACGATTCGCTGGCGCTCGAGCTCTTCGAGGCGCGCACGGTGCGCGACCTCATCAACAAGGCCCATCAGGCATTGCCCGAGAGCGTCTTTGAGGGCATCATCAAGAGGGACGAGACCGTCTTCTGGTCTCAGCTCCTGAGGGAGCTGCCCAACCCGAAGAGCCTCGAGCGCCTCAAATTATCTTTTGACCGCTACGACCGCATCATCGTCACCATCATGGCGTGGGTCCTCAAGTTCGTGGTGCGCGTCTTCTTTTTGGTGCGCGTGAAAAACAAAGAGCGCGTCCCGGAAAAAGGGCCCTGCATCGTATCGTCCAACCACGTCTCTTTTCTGGACCCTTTTTATCTCCTGTGCGCGATGTCCAACCGTACCATCATCAACACCTACTTCGTGGGCTTCGGCGCCATCTTCAACCAACCCCTGGTCGCGTGGGCCGTGCGCTTCTGCCGGCTCATCCCCATCGACATAAACCTCGACATGGCCGAGACCCTGCGCGTCTGCCGCTACCTTCTGGCGAAAGGGAAGAACGTCGTCTATTTCTCCGAGGGCCAGCGTTCCGGTGACGGCAGGATCAAGGAGTTCCGCAAGGGCGTGGGCATCCTCATCAAGGAGTCCGGCGCCCGCGTCCTGCCTATCTATCTGGACGGCGCGTTCAAGGTCTGGCCGCGCTCCCGGCCCATCCCCCTGCCCGGCCGGGTGACGGTGCGCGTGGGCTCCCCGGCCGACCCGCAGGCTCTGGGCCTCGGGGTCTCGGGCGACCCCTATGTCGCCATCGCGAAGGGCCTCCAGAAGCGCGTTACGGAGCTCATCCCCGACCGCTGAGTAATAGCGCTTCCTTCACTATAACCCCTTAAACTATAATCGGTTTTGCTCTTGACAAAATCGTAATCATATGCTATATTTTTTGTCCTTACTTTATATGGGGGTCCCCCGGAAATAACGAAAGCCTATGACGCCTGCCGAAACCATTAAAGGTAAGAAGATCAGTGTTGTCGCGGTCTGGAGATCGGCGATCAATCTCATCATCTCCCAGCCGCGCATCCTCATTCCTTTCGCCGTCCTCGCGCTGGTCGAGATCGTCCAGCTCTTCATCCTGGCCAACAGCCCGCACTTTCCCGTCAGCAAACTCATGGCGCCGCCCATCGAACGCATCTGGGGCGGCGTCTTTCTTCATTATCCTTATATCTACGAGCTGCTGCCGCGGCTCTTTTATTATGCCAAGATGACCGCGGGCATCTTCGTCGGCGGCGTCACGACCGCGATGGCGTGCGTGTTGGTGCTGCAGCTGAAGAAGGGCAAGAGGTTTTCGCTCAAGACGGCCTTTCGCAAGTCCTTGGCGTGCTATGTCTCCCTGTTTTTATTGATGCTCCTGCTGTACGTCGCGGTCCACTTCGCGATGAAACAACCGCAGGTCCTCATGATGCTGGCCTTCCGCGGCAAGGCCAAGCTCCTCTTCATGGGGCCGCAGCTGTGGTTCGGGGTGATCCTGCCCAGCGCCCTCTTTTTCATGGCCGTCGTCCTCCAGGGGCTCTTCGTCTACTCCATCCCGTACATCATCATCAAGGGTAAGAAATTTCTGCCGGCCCTGTGGGGCGGCATGGTTCTGTTTGTGAAGAACGCCCTGCGGACGATCGTGCTGGTGGGCGCGCCGATGATCCTGTACATCCCCGTGACGATCGTGCGCAGCAACATCAATATCCTGGCCGACAAGTTCGGCCCCGAGTCCATCGTCTGTGTGCTTTTCATCAGCGTGCTCGTGTCGGTGTTGGTCGTGGACGCGCTGGTGACGGTGGCGACGGTGCTCTTCTTTATCGAGGCGACGGATGCGTAGAACCCTTTCGATAGTATTGGTGGCGGCCCTTGTGGGCCTCATGGGCTGCGAGAGCCGGAGCTTCAAGGCCGAGCGCAAGATATACAAGGCGCACAAGCTCGCCGAAAAGGTCTTTAAGAACCCCAAGTCGACCCCGCCGATGCAGTTTGAGGAGGCGGTCGAGGCCTACCGCAAGATAGCGGCCGATTATCCGGATACGGTCCTGGAGGTGCAGTCGGAGTTCAGCATCGGCCACCTGCACCTCGTGCGCGGCAACTTTGACGAGGCGCGCGCGCAGTACAAGAAGCTGACGCTCGACTGCGACAAGAAGGGCAACCTCTGCGCCGAGGCGCACTTTGCCATCGGCAACACGTTCGAGCTCCAGCGGAGCTGGCCGGACGCGGAGGCGCAATACAAGTTCGTCATGAACACATTTCCGTTTTCGGCCAAGAGCCTGGACCTGCCGCTCTACATCATCCGCCACTACCGCAGCGAGAAGGCGACACCCCAGAAGGTCGACGCGGCCATCGATCAGGCCGTGGCGTACTACACGAAGCTGAAGGTCGATGCCGAAGAGGAAAAAGGAGATTTCATCCTGCAGGGGCTGGTCTCGCGTTCCTACATGGAGGGGGCGAGGTGGATGGACGCCCTCGACAGCCTCGACAAGCTGACGCGTGATTATCCGGATTTCAATCCTGAACAAGCGCTGTGGGTGAAGGCGCTTATCTACGGCAACAAGCTCAGGGATAAGGAAAAGGCCAAGGAGGAGTTGCAGAAGATCGTCTCCGACTATCCTGACTCCAAGCTCGCCCAGAAAGCCACCATCATTATCGACAGAATGTAGCCGGGAGTACGAAAAATTGGGGGGTTCGTATGACAAAGGTATGTTTATCGGGACTTAATAAAAATTTTTTGAATGATACCCTGATGCGGTTGAAGACGCTTCTCATGGCTGAGACCGCGTCTCTCTTCGTCTTCGACGGCGAACGCCAGGAACTCGTCCTGAACGCCGTCCTGAACGAGAAGAAGGTCCGGTTCACCGGCATGCGCCAGCGCCTGGGCCATGGCATCGCCGGGAGCGTGGCCTCGCTGCGCCAGGCGGTCCTGGTCAAGGACATCCGTAAGGATTCCCGTTTCACCCCCCAGCCGTTCCACCATTACGACACCCATTCCTTTATCTGTATCCCGCTGACGAGCCCCGAGGGCCTGATCGGCGTCGTGAGCGTCTCGGACAAGAAGACGGGCCAGGCCTTTTCCGACGAAGACTTTGAGTTGGCGTGCGTGGTGAGCCGGCTGGTTGCGCAGATCATCGAGGTGGAGCTGCGCGCGCAAAAGCTCGCCAGGGAGGTCAAGGCGCTCAAGGACGAGAAGGAGAAGGGCCGCCAGGAACGGCTCTTTTTGGAGAAGTTCGCGTCCCTGGGCCGGCTCGCCGGCGGTATCGTGCACGAGATCAACAATCCGCTCGACGCCGTGACGCGCTACACCAACCTGTTGATCGAGAAGGACCCCGAGAGGAACGTCGCGCGCGAGTACCTCGATGAGATCAAGATCGGCTTGACGAGGATGAACAAGATCACGCGCTCGCTCCTGGAGTTCTCCCAGCAGCTCAGGGACAGCGATCGGCGCGAGTTCATGGACGTGAACGCCGCGGTCGAGGAGGCGTTGTCGCTCTTCCGCCACGGCCTCTTCGCGGGCAACATCCGCATCCAGAAAGAGTACGACGAGCTCCTGCCCCGCATCCTGGACAAGGGGCTGTGCCGCGTCTTTTCGAACATGATCAGGAACGCCTTTGACGCCATGCCCGAGGGCGGGACGCTGACGATCCGGACGGCCCGCGACAACGGCTACCTCCTCGTCGCCTTCCGCGACACCGGCGTGGGCATGGACCAGGAGACGCAGGAGAAGATCTTCACGCCGTTTTACACGACCAAGCCGATCGGCAAGGGCGTGGGGCTGGGCCTGCCGATCTGTTTCGAGGTCATCCATCGTTACGGCGGCCGCATAGACGTCGAGAGCGTGCCGGGCCTCGGCACGACCTTCTCGGTCCGCCTGCCCCTCTAAACCCGAAACAGTTTCCAAATCATTCGGGAAACTGTTTCAAAGTTGTTCGGGAAAGTGTATCTATGAGCCAGAACGGTATCCGCATACTGGTGGTCGATGACGACGCGCTCGTGCGCCGTTCCCTGTGTGAGGTCCTGTCTTTCGAGGGCTACGGGTGCAGCGGTGTCGAGGATGCGGCCGAGGCGCTCAAGCGCCTGAAGGAGGCGGCGTACGACATCGTCATCTCGGACATGAAGATGCCGCGCATGAGCGGCCTGGACCTCCTGAGGGCGGTCAGGGCGCAGCATCCGGGCGTCAACGTGATCATGGTGACGGGTTTCGGCAGCATCGACACGGCGGTGGCGGCGATGCGGCTGGGCGCGGTCGATTACATCACCAAGCCCATCATCGACGACGAGATCAAGATGGTCATCCGCCGGCTCGCCGAGAAGAAGAGGCTGGCCAATGAGAACGCGTACCTGCGCACCAAGGTGGAGAGCGCCAAGCGCCAGAAGTACTGCGACATCATCGGCAGGAGCGTTTTGATGCAGAAGATCTACGACCTGATCGGGATCGTCGCGGACACGAAGACCACGATCCTGATCAGCGGCGAGAGCGGCACCGGCAAGCGGCTGGTGGCGCACGCCATCCACCTCAGCGCGCCGGGCGCCGAAGAGCGTCCGTTCGTGGAGGTGAGCTGCGGGGCCCTGCCCGAGACCTTGCTTGAAAGCGAGCTCTTCGGCCACGTGAAGGGCGCCTACACGGGCGCCATCAAGGACCGCGTCGGCCGCTTCGAGTCCGCCGAGGGCGGGACGATTTTTTTGGACGAGATCGACGCCTTCACGCCGGCGCTGCAGGTCAAGCTCCTGCGCGTCCTGCAGGAGGGCGAATTCGAGCGCGTCGGCGAGACCAAGACGCGCAAGGCCAACGTGCGCATCATCGCGGCGACCAACCAGGACCTGGAAGAGCTCATCAAGGACAACAGGTTCCGCAACGACCTTTATTACCGCCTCAACATCATCTTGATCGAGATGCCGCCCCTGCGCGACCGCAGGGAGGACATCTCGCTCCTGGTCGAGCACTTTATCGAAAAGCACGCGAAGAATCTGAGCAGGTTCATCAACGGCATCAGCGATGAGGCCTTGCAGAAGCTGTTCGGCTACGCCTGGCCGGGGAATGTTCGGGAGTTGGAGAACGCCATCGAGCGGGCGTGCGTCCTGACGCGCGGGACCATAATCCAGACCGGCGACCTGCCCGAGAATATTTTGAAGTCCGCAGAGGCACTGGCGCCGGCCGCAGTGGCCGCTGCCGCGAACGGCGGGTCGCTCAAGGACGCCCTGAGGGACCCCGAGAAGAAGCTCATCCTCGACGCGCTCGACCGGGCCGGCTGGAACAAGAAAGAGGCGGCCGGGGCCTTAGGCATCAACCGCACGACCCTGTATAAGAAGATGAACCAGTTCGGCATCGACCCGAACAACAGGAAGCCGTCATGACGACGCCCAGGGACCTGTCTAACGGCAAACCTGTCCTGGCCGACTTGATCAGTCCGCGGGAACTGCAGGAGATGCAGGATAGCTTCGGCGAGGTGGCGAATGTCGCCGTCCGCACCGCGGACCCGCAGGGCAACTTCCTGACGCAGATGAGCCACGCGCCGACCCTGTGCGCCGAGGCCATGAAGGATTCACTGCTGCGCACCACCCTGTGCCAGTCGTGCGTGCCGATGTTCCTGGGCGGGGAGGGGATCGTCGATGAGGAGTTGAGCTTCGAGTGCCTGCCCGGCCTCAAGCACTACCTCGTCCCCTTGAAGGTGAGCCGCAGCCACAACGGGTCGCTCATCCTGGGCTACATGATCATCGGCCCGGTCATCTTCATGAAGCGCCGGAACAAAGAGACGTACGCCCAGATCGCCGAGCGTCTCGGCATGAGCCTGGACCAGTTGTGGAGCCTGTTGCTGGAATTGCGTGTCTTCTCCTATAAAGGCATCCGTTCTTTTATCGACATGGTCGAGCACCTGACCGGCCGCATCCTGAACCTCTCCTTTGCCAAGTGGGCGGTCCAGGACAAGCTGCGCGGCGGGGTGAGCGACCGCGTCTTCCACCGGCCGGCCGGAACGGACGGAGGGGTGGACGAGTTCCTGAAGCTCTTTTTGGACCTCGTGATGGATGTTACCAACGGCAACCGCGGCTCCCTGATGCTCTGGGACCACGACAAGAAGGCGCTGTGCATCCGTGCGGCGCAGGGGATAGCGGATGACGTCGTCGCCCGGACCCGGGTGCTCCCGGGAGCCGGCGTGGCCGGCCTCGCCTTCGAGCAGAAGCGCGCGTTCCTGATCAGCGAAGACCGCTCCGACCCCGTCATCGCCGACCGCCTCACCCAGCCCCATATCTTCTCCTCCGTCGTCGTGCCCATCAAGACCGGCGACACGGCCCTCGGCGTCCTCAACGTCGCCAGCGACCGCCGGATGCCGGTCCAGTTCGACGACTCGAGCCTGGCGCTCGTCACCCGCGCCGCCGGCCTCGCCGCCGTCGCCCTCCAGTCTCTCCAAAAGTAGGCAGATACACTTTCCCGAACAAATCCGAAACAGTTTCCAAGTTGTTCGGGAAACTGTTTCGAAGTTGTTCGGGACAGTGTATAGACACTTTCCCGATTGGTTTCAAAACACTTTCCCGAATGGTTTTGTTTGAGACAAGAGGCCAGGCCTTTTGTCTCACTTTAGGAGTCGAGAAGGTTCTTGCGGCGCTTGGGGGCGGAGGGGATGTGGAGGCCTTTGCGGTATTTGGCGATGGTGCGGCGGGCGATCTGCACCTTTTCGGATTCGGCCAGGATCTCGGCGATCGCCTGGTCGCGGAGGGGGTGGGCCTTGTCCTCTTCTTCGATCATGTCGCGGAGGAGGCACTTGAGCCGTTCGGCGGAGACGTCCTCGCCTTCCGCATTCTTGATCCCCGTGGAGAAGAAGTCGCGCAGGGGGAAGATGCCGATCGGCGTCTGGACGTATTTGTTCATGATGATGCGCGAGATGGTGGATTCGTGCATCTCGGTCTGGGCGGCGATCTCCTTCAGGGTCAGGGGTTTGAGCCGCTCCATACCATCCAGGAGCGCCTCCTTCTGGATGTCGGCGATCAGCCCCACGACGCGGCGGATGGTGTCGCGCCGCGTCTGGATGGCGTGGATGAGGCGCGTGGCGTTCCCGATCTTTTCGCGGATGAAGTCTTTGGTCTTGTCGTCCACGCTGCGCGAGCGCAGCATGCCGCGGTAGGAGGCGCTGACGCGCACGGTCGGCACCTTGTCGTCGTCCGTGATGACGACGAGATCGCCGTCCCTTTCTTCGATAAAGACGTCCGGGATGACGTAGACCGCTTCGTCCGAGGCGAAGGCCCGGCCGGGCTTGGGCTCGAGGTTGTGGATCTTGTGGATCTTCTCGGCGAGCCCCTCGCGGCTGCACTTGAGCTTGCGGCAGATCTTGTCAAAGTGGTGTTCGGCGAGCTCGTCGAGGTAGTCCTCGATGAGCTTCAGCAGGATCGGGTCACTTTCCTGGCGGCGCCTGAGTTGGATCAAGAGAGACTCCTTGAGGTTGCGCGCGCCCACGCCGGCCGGGTCAAAGGTCTGGATGAGCTGCAAGGTCTCCTCGAACTCCTCCCGGGTGAACGTGATGGCCGGCTCGGGCGTCTGGATCTCTTCCATCAGGTAGCCGTTCTCGTTGATGTGCATGATGATGTGCATACCCAGGGCGGCCTGTCTTTCGTCCCGGGCGTTGATGCGTAGTTGGCGCAGGAGGGTCTCGCTCAGCGTCTCCTTGCGCCCCGGCACGGGGCGTTCGTAATTGGCGAGCTCCTGGGGCAGGATCTCCCGGCTCAAGCCCGCGTAGTCGTTTTCGTCCTCGGAGGCCGAGGCGGTCTTGAGGCGGTCGGGCAGGGAGTCGGCGGCAGGCGGGGTGGCGACCTCTTCCAGGATGGGGTTCTCCTGGAGCTCGGTCTCGACGAGCCTCTTGAGCTCCATGACCGGCAGCTCCAGCGCCTTGATCGTCTGGCACAGGCTCTGGGAGAAGACGGCCTTCTGGCGTTGTTCGAGCTTTAGTTTGTTCGCCATAGCTTAATTATAGCATATTCTGTCGGCCGGGTCATTTCCCTTCGACAAAAGGCGTCCTGCGGGGCAAACTTCTTGCATTCTGACCTTGATGAGGTAAAATAATGGCCATGAGTCCAAGAGGGGATAGGGTAAAAATCCTTATCGCGGACGATGACCCGGATATCTGTACGTCCCTGCGCCGGTACCTGGAGCGGCGGGGGTATGCGGTGGCCGTGGCCTTTGACGGCGCCCAGGCCCGTAAGCTGATTGAGGAGGAGCGGTTCGGCTTCTTCTTTCTCGATTGCAGCATGCCGGAGCTGACGGGGCTGGAGTTGCTGGAATGCGCCCGGCGCAACAACCCGGGGTCAAAGATCGTCATCGTCTCGGGGTTTCCTTCGGTGAATGACGAGATGCTCCGCCACATGGGCGGGGACCTTTTCATGCACAAGCCGGTCCAGTTTTCGGAGATCGACAAGATCCTGCAGCAAGGGGAGGGCAAATGAGATTGTTGGGTCTGCTTCTTTTGGCCGGATTCTTAACGACAACGATGGGTGAAGGCGTCGCGCGCGCCGGAGAGGACGGGCCGATGGTGGTTTTGGAGACGAATCAGGGGACGTTCGTTGTGAAGTTGTTTCCGGACGTGGCGCCCAAGGCCTGCGAGAACTTCCTGGGCCTGGCGAAGAAGGGGTATTACGACGGCATCACGTTTCATCGCGCGATCAAGAATTTCATGATCCAGGGCGGCGACCCGAAGGGCACGGGCACGGGCGGTGCGTCCATCTGGGGTAAAGAATTTGAGGACGAGGTCCGGCCGGATGTGACGTTCGACAGGCCCGGCATCCTCGCCATGGCCAACTCCGGCCCCGGCACCAACGGCAGCCAGTTCTTCATCACCGTGGTGCCCACGCCGTGGCTCAACATGCGCCACACGATCTTTGGCGAGGTCGTCGAGGGATATGACGTCGTCGAGAAGATCGCCGGGGTGCCGGTCGGCGCGCAGGACAGGCCCAAGGAGACGCAGAAGATCATCAAGGCCACCGTGAAGGAGCCGTCGTGATCAATCTGAAGGACGCCAAGGAGCGCAACCGGACGCTCTTGACCTTCACCGTCGGAGGCACGTTCATCATGTGCCTCTGGATGGTCGGGCCGTACCTGATCCACCGTTTCTGGGATCCCCGGCTCAGCGCGTTCTCTCTCGGCGCGTGGCGCTGGGCAGGGGGTGTCTTCGTGGCGATGGGGTACGCGCTGGCCGTCTGGTGCGTGATGCTCTTTATCCGTGTCGGCGAAGGGACGCCGTTGCCTTTTGCGTACCCGCAGCGTCTCGTCATCGTGGGGCCGTACCGGTACGTGCGCAACCCCATGGTGCTGGGGACCGTTCTCTTTTTGTTCGGCAACAGTCTTGTCTTAGGGTCCTACGGCGTCCTCATCTATGCGGTCCTGGTCTTTCTGGTGATGCATTTCTTTGTGCTCGTTGAAGAACGCTCTCTCGCGCGGCGTTTTGGCGCCGCCTACCTGACTTATCGGGACCAGACGCCGCGCTGGTGGCCGAGGCTCTCTCCCTGTTATGAAACACTTCAACATTAAGCTGGCGGAGAACGCCGACGAGGTGCGTTCTGCCCAGCGCTTAAGGTATCGGGTCTTCGTCGAGGAGATGGGGTGCCGTCTGTCAGCGGCCCACGACGAGGGGCTCGACGTCGACCCCTTTGATGCGCTCTGCGACCACATCATCATCGTCGATCAGCGCACGAATGAAACGATCGGCACCTACCGTCTCCTGCGGCGTTCCCGCCTGGGGCCGCAGGACCGCTTCTACGCCGAGGGGGAGTTTGACATCGCCTCGATCCGCGCCCTGCCCGGCGAGATCCTGGAGCTGGGGCGTTCCTGCGTGCACAGAGATTACCGCCGGCAGACCATCCTGAACCGGCTGTTGGCCCAGATCGCGGCGTATATCAAAGAGCACCGCGTGACGTATCTCTTCGGCTGCCCGAGCGTATACACGACCGAACCGGCGCAGGTGAGCCGTTTTTATGACCTGTTGATCCGCAAGTACGGCGCGCCGCCCGCCTACCGCGTCACACCCCTTAAGGGACACGAGGTGCCGGGTCTGGCGCCGGGCACCCTGAAGCGCGGCGAGGAAAAAGAGGTGTTGTTGAAGCTACCGGCCCTGATCCGCTCCTACTTGAAGATAGGCGTCCGCGTCTGCGGGCCGCCGGCCCTGGATAAGGAGTTCGGGACCGTCGATTTTTTTGTCCTCCTGGACGCTGCCGAGATGTCATGGGGGTATCTACAGCGTTTGGGCATTAAAGAGGTTGCGGCGTGAGGGCGTTCTTTAAGGGCCTGGCCTGCTTTTTTTGTTTCTGCGTCTACTTCCTTGCGGAAGTCATCCTGGGGTTTTTCTTTTTCTTTCTCGCCAAAAGGACGAAGCGGCGCTGGGCTGCGCGCTGCATCCGGGTCTTTACGCGATGTCTGCTCAAACTCCTCGGCATCCGGGTCCGCGTCACGGGCGCCGTCGAAGAGGCGAGGAAGCTGCGCGGCGCGTTTCTGGCGCCCAATCATCTGAGTTATATCGACGGATTCGCCATGGCGGCGACCTTTCCGTTGATCTTCGTCAGCAAGAACGACCTGAAGTCCTGGCCGCTGATCGGCTGGATGACGCAGCTCTCCGGGACGATCTTCATCGACCGCAGCCGGCGCAACCACCTGGTGGATTCTATCCGGGAGATGGCCGTCACCTTGGCGCAGGGGACGCATGTCTTGTTCTTCCCCGAAGGCACCACCACGAACGGCGAGGCCATGCTGGCGTTCAAGAGCACCTTTTTTGACGCGCCGGTCCAGACCGGGGCGACCGTGGTGCCGGTGAGTATCGTCTATCATCGCGTGGACGGCGAGCCGTTTTCTCTCGCCAACCGCGACCGGATCTGTTGGTACGGGGACATGACGTTCTGGGATCACTTTGTCGGCCTGTTGCGCTGCCGGACGGTCGAGATGTCGCTCGACATCCACCGCCCGATCTGGGCGGATGCGCCGGCGGGCAACTCTGACGTGAGGAAGGACCTCTCCGACCGGACGTACGCGGCGGTCGCCGGCGGGGTCCGGCTTTTGTTGACTTAAGGGAAGGGAGGACCTTATGGTCCGGGCACGCATCGATCAGCAGGGAGTCCTTCCGTCTTTCATGCTCCGCAGACGCGGCGGAGAGGTCTTTGATAGCGCCGACCTGAGGAAGAAGAAGAGCCTGGTGCTCTTCCTGTTGTCCCAGCCGGCCTCTTCGTTCCTGGCGAGGCTGGAGGACGCCGTCGCGGACATGCGTGAGCGCGGGGCCGAGGTCGTGGTGGTCTGCCCGTGCGGCACCGACCGCCTCGAAGAGCTCCACCGGACCCACCGCCTGACGAGCGTGCTCCTGGCTGACGAAGAGCGCGAGCTCTTCAATCGCTGCCTCGAGGCGGCCACGGACGAGCCGGTCTGCGCCCTCTTCGTCGCCGACCGCTCCGGCACCGTCTACTTCCGCTGCGCGGGCGACGGCCCAGCCGCCCTGCCCTCCTGGGACGACATCAAGAAGGCCATCACCTTCGTCGAAAGCCAATACACCACCCCAAAATGAGACAAAAGGTCGGACCTATTAGTCTCACGAAAATGAGACAAAAAGGTCGGACCTATTAGTCTCACGAAAATGAGACAGAAAGGTCGGACCTAAGTGTCTCACGAGATCGTTATCCAGGCTCAGGGATTGAGGAAGGTGTTCCGCGACGTGGTCGCGGTGGACGGCATCGACTTTGAGGTGCGGCGCCAGGAGTGCTTCGGCTTTCTGGGGCCCAACGGCGCCGGCAAGACCACGACCGTGCGCATGGCGTACTGCTTCATGGTGCCGACAGCCGGCGAGCTGCGCATCCTCGGCTACGACGTCACCGAGCACCCGCGGCGCGTCAAGGCGCAATTAGGCGTGTGCCCGCAGGAGAACAACCTCGACCCGGACCTCACGGTCTTCGATAACCTGCGGGTCTTCGCGCGGTACTTTGAGATCGACGCGGCGCGGGCACGCCGTCGCGCGGAAGAGCTGCTGCAGTTCATCGGTATGACCACACGGCGCAACGCCACGATCGAGGAGCTCTCCGGCGGGATGAAGCGGCGGCTCCTGATCGCGCGGGCGCTCCTGAACGAGCCGAAGATCCTTATCCTGGACGAGCCGACGACCGGGCTCGACCCGCAGGCGCGCCACCGGATATGGGAGACGATCATCCAGCTGAAGAAGCGCGGCACGACCGTCCTGTTGACGACGCACTATATGGACGAGGCCCAGCACCTGTGCGACCGCCTCGTCATCATGGACCACGGCCGCATCCTCCTCGAGGGGCCGCCGCGCCGGCTGATCCATGACCACATCGGCGCCAACGTCATCGAGATCGATTCGACGGACCCAACGGTTGCCGAATACCTTCAGTCTCGTAACGTGGCCTTCGAGCGCTCCGCGACCCACTATTACATCTTCGTCAAGGACGGCGGCCGCGAGTTCCGGGAGCTGGCCGCCTGCGGCCTGGCCGACGCCTGCGTTCTGCGCACGGCCAACCTGGAGGACGTCTTTTTAAAGGCCACCGGCCGCGACCTCCACGAGTAACCCAAAAATGAGACAAAAGGCCTGGCCTTTGTGTCTCACGTAAGCATGAATATGATTGCTGGGAATATCAGCAGGCGGTTTTGGAGGGTGTGGCAGAGGAATTTCGACGTCTACCGCGCGACGTGGAAGCTCAACTTTATCCCGCCGCTCTTTGAGCCGCTCCTGTATCTGTTCGCGTTCGGCATGGGGCTCGGCGGGCTCGTCAAGGAAGTGTTCTATGGGGGCAGCGCCGTGACGTACCTGCGTTTTATCGCGCCGGGCCTGGTGGCGACCGCCGTGATGAACCACGGGTTCTTCGAGACGACGTACGCGTCGTTCGTGCGCATGTACTTCCAGAAGACCTTTGACGCGATCCTCTCGACACCGCTGATGATCGAGGACGTGGTCTTCGGCGAGGTGGTCTGGGGGATGACGAAGGCGTTCCTGGCGGGCTGCATCATGTTCGCCGTCGTCTCCTGTTTCGGCCTCCTGAGCTTCCCCAAGGCGCTGGCGATGGTCGTCGTCATCCTCATCGGCGGCTTCGCCTTCTCCGCGATGGGCATGTGTTTCACGGCCATCGTCAAGAACATCGAGATGTTCAACCTGCCCGTCTTTCTTTTTATCACGCCGATGTTCCTCTTTAGCGGTATCTTCTTCCCGCTCGACCAGCTGCCGGTCTGGGCGCGGGCGCTGGCGTGGTGCCTGCCGCTGACGTATTTGGTCTCGGCGCTGCGTTCGCTCGCGCTGGGGATATCCCTGGCTGGGTTGACGAAAGATATCTTTATGCTGGCCCTGATCGGCGCGGTATGCGCCTATTTGAGCCTGGTCCTGATGAAACGCAGGCTGATCAAGTGAACGACCTTCCCGCATTCCCCCAGACCCGGCCGCTCGAGCGTGACGACAAGCCGCTCTTTGACGACCTCTTCCGCCGTTTCCCGCCCCGCATCTCGGAGTATACTTTTACGAACCTCTTTGCCTGGCGCAAGGCGTACCGTTTTGCCGTCAGCCGGATGGATGAGTGCGTCCTGGTCATCTCGCAGAAAGGCGACGCCTGGCGGGTCTTTGACCCCCTGGGGCCGCAGGAGCGCAAGCACGACGTGATCACGAGGTGCCGTGACGCCGCTGCCGCGGCGCGCCTTGAGTTCTGCCGCATCCCCGAGGAGACGGCCTGTCTCTTTTCTCATAAGGACGGCTGGTCGGTCAGGGAGGACCGGGATAACTTCGATTACGCCTATCGGACCCGGGATCTGATCGAGCTCAAAGGAAAGGACTACGATGGCAAGAGAAATTTCATCAAGAGATTCAAAGGAGCCGTCGCCTTTCAATATAGGCCCCTGACGGCCGATCGCGTGAAAGATTGCCTGTACTTTGAAGAGGAGTGGTGTCTGGCCAAAGACTGCCAGCGCGTCGAAGGGCTCTTGACCGAGAAAGAGGCGCTGGAAGAAATCCTGCAGAACTTTGAGTTCCTGGGCGTCGCCGGCGGCATGTTCGAGGTAGACGGCAAGGTCGAGGCGGTGACGCTGGGCGAGGCGCTCAACCCCGAGACGTTCGTCGTCCACGTGGAGAAGGCCAACGGCGCGCTGATCGGAATATACCAGGCCATCAACCAGGCGTTCTGCGCCGCCGCGGCAGCCCCTTATACCTATGTGAACCGCGAGCAGGACCTGGGCGTCCCCGGCCTGCGCAAGGCCAAAGAGTCCTACCACCCCTGCGCCAGGGAGAAGAAGTACATCATCGTCCGGACGTGAGACAAAACAGTCTGGCTCATTTGTCTCAACCAATGCGGCGGGGTGACACTTTCCCGAACAACTTTGAAACAGTTTCCCGAATGATTTGGAAACTGTTTCCGTTATGAGACGGAAAGGCCTGGCCTTTTAGTCTCACGTTGGAGTATAATCAACGTGCTATGTGGATGCGGTTTAAGATAGGAGAGGTGACGGTCGAGGCGGAGCTCAACGGCTCCAAGACGGCGAAGTTTCTCTGGGACCGGCTGCCGGTGCAGGGAGAGGTGGAGCTGTACGGCGACGAGGCGTACTTTTACCTCGCGGCGTGCATGGGGCCGGAGGAGAAGTTCACCGTGCCGGTCGTGGAGCTCGGGGCCGTGGCCTACTCGCCGCAGGGGCCGTGTGTGTGTCTCTTTTTCGGGCCGACGCCGGCGAGCCGCGAGGGGGAGTGCCGGCCGGCGAGCATGGTGACGGTCATCGGCAAGATCATCGGAGACCCCCAGCGGCTGCGCGAGGTAAAGATGGGCGACAAGATCGAGGTGACGAAGGCATGAGCGCGAGCTGGCTTTTATTGATCGGCGGTATCGTCTTGGGCGCGGGGTTGACGGGGATCATTTCATGGATCCGGGGCCGCGCGGCGAAACGCGAAGAGGAGAAGAGTGGGGAGGCGCTTAAGGGCGTCTTTGCCCAGCTCTCCCAGGAGGCGCTCTCCAGGAACAACGACGCCTTCCTGGTGCTCGCCGGCGAGAAGCTCAAGGCGGCGCTGGCGGTCGGCGACGAGAAGATGGAGGGCAAGAAGAGGCTCATCGACCAGACGCTCGACGAGATGCGCCGGGAGCTGGCCGGCGTCCAGGAGTTGGTGCGCACGCTCGAGAAGGACCGCGAGAACAAGTTCGGAGAGTTGAGCGAGTCGTTGAAGGGCGCCGCCGAGCAGACCGCCAAGCTCCAGCAGGCCGCGGACCGGCTCAACAGCGTCCTCTCCGACACCAAGCAGCGGGGATACCTGGGCGAGAAGTTGACCGAAGACATCCTGCGGCTGGTGGGTTTTGTCGAGAACGTGAATTTTTCCAAGCAGGAGATCCAGGGCGAGGGCCGGCCGGACTACACCTTTTTCCTGCCGCGGGACCTCAAGATCAACATGGACGTCAAGTTTCCGCTGAACAGCTACAAGAAGTTTCTGGAGGCCCAGAGCGCCGTCGAGCGCGACACGTACAACAAGCAGTTTTTGACGGACACGCGCCTGCGCATCAAAGAGGTCACCTCCAGGGATTACATCGATCCCGAGCGCGGCACGGTGAACTACGCGCTCCTGTTTATCCCGAGCGAGCAGGCCTTCGGCTTCATCCAGGAGCAGGACCCGGCGGTCTTCGAGGAGGCGCTCAAAAACCGCGTGATCTGCTGTTCGCCGCTGACGCTCTACGCGGTCCTGGTGACGATCCGCCAGTCCATCGACATCTTCGTCATCGGGCAGCGCACGCAGGGCATCCTGGAGTGCCTGGGGGCCTTCAACAAGAACTGGGAAAAGTTCACGGCGTCGTTCGACGACCTCGGCAGGAGGATCGACGCCGTGAAAAAGGAATACGACAACCTGACGACGACGCGGCGCAATGTACTGGAGAGGTCGCTGCGCAAGATCGAGGATATGCGCGAGGCCGGGGCGCAGGGTGAGGCCCGAGGTGAGACGCCAGGCCTCAAAGACCAGGGCGATGCGGATTGACGTCAAGGTCATTGCCAAGGCGTCGCAGGACCGCGTCAAGGAAGAGGCGGGCCGGTTCAAGGTCTACGTGACGGCCGCCCCCGAGGGCGGCAAGGCGAACGCGGCGTGCCTGAAGATATTGAGCGATCACTTCGGTGTCCCGTTAAAGAACGTGACGCTGCTTCGGGGGCACCGCTCTCCGCAGAAAGTCATCTCCATAGAACGCTGACCATGTCACTATCCGGATTGACGATCCGCCGCGAGGCGGGGTGTTTCAGGGTGCCGTTCTTTGAGGGGATGGGGCTGCGCGCGTCGTGGACGACGCGGGAACATGATCTGGGTTTTGAAGAAAAGGGGCGCCAGGCCGCGTTGCGGCGCCTGGGGATCGACGCGAAGCGCCTCGTGTGCCCTGCGCAGGTCCACGCAGACCGGATCGCGACGGTGGGCCGCAGGGAGAGGGGGCGCGGCGCCCAGAGCCTCCGGACGGCATTAAAAGCTACGGACGCGCTGATCACGGATACGCCCGGCACGATCCTTTCGGTCATGACCGCGGATTGCCTGCCGGTCTTTCTGGCAGCGCCCCGCGGGGCGCGGGCAGCCGGCCTCATCCACGCGGGCTGGCGCGGCCTCGAAAAGGGGATCGCGGCCAAGACCGTCCGGCGCATGATCAAGGAGTATGGCCTGCAGGCGGGCGCCTTGATCGCGGTCCTGGGTCCGGCCATCCGGCCGTGCTGTTATGAGGTCGGCGACAGCTTCCTGAGCGTCTTCCCCGCTTCGGCGCACCGGCGCAACGGCAGGGTGACGATGGACCTCGCCGCCGAGGCCGCGCGCCAGTTGCAGGCGGCTGGCGTGCGCCCTAACCGCATATTTGACAGCAGGTTGTGTACATGTTGCTCCAGCCGGCTCTTCTACTCTTATCGCCGCGACGCCGAGGAGGCCGGCCGCAGCTTATCGACGCTGGAGATCCTGGAATCAGGTCCATAGGCCCTGGGCAAGGCACCTTGCCCGTGACCCGAAAACATGTTAAGATATTTCGAATAGACCCATTAAGGGAGAAGATATGATCAAGCTCATTGAGATCAACGACACGCAGTTCGACGCGATCGTCCTGCGCGCCCAGACGCCGGTGCTCGTGATGTGCACGAGCCCGGAGTGCATCATCTGCAAGACCATGGTCGAGCGTCTCCGGGAGGTCTCCGAAGAGGTCGGCCCCAAGATGCTCTTTTTGAGCCTCAACGTCAACGAGAACAAGAAGTGGCAGGACTTCCGGGTCCGCGTCATCCCGACGCTCCTGTACTTCAAGTCCGGCGCCCTCGCAGGGCGCCAGGATAACTTTCCCGACGCCGAAGAGATCCGCTCCCAGATCGCGGCGTTGACGAATAACAGAGAGGTGGGGTCATGGCACAGGTGAAGGTCTTTTCCACGTCGACGTGCCCGTACTGCATCAAGGCGAAGAATTACCTGAAGGAGAAGGGCGTCGCCTTCGACGCCGTCGACGTCGCCACCGACCGCGCGGGCCTGGGAGAGATGACGCGCGTCTCCGGGCAGATGGGCGTGCCGGTGATCGTCGTCGACGACGAGGTGATCGTCGGCTTTGACCAGGAGCGCCTCAACGTGAAGCTCGGCCTATGAGCGTGCTGGATTGCGTCATCGTCGGCGCCGGCCCGGCGGGCATCACCGCCGCGGTCTACGCCGCGCGCAAGCGCATGGACTTCATGGTGGTGACACGGGACGTCGGCGGGCAGACCGCCCTGAGCGGCGACGTCGAGAACTACACGGGGTATCAATTCATCACGGGCGCCGAGCTCACGGCCAAGTTCGAGGAGCACCTCAAGGAGTTTGACGTCCCGCTCAAGAACGACACGGCCGTCACGCGCATCAGCAAGGCCGCTGACGGGAACTTCGTCGTCGCCACGAAGAAGGAGAGCTTCCCCTGCCGCACGGTCATCGTGGCCTCGGGCCGCCGGCCGCGGCGGTTGAACGTCGAAGGCGAGGAGGTCCTGCGCAACAAGGGCGTGACCTACTGCGCCACCTGCGACGGGCCCCTCTTCGCCGGCAAGGATGTCGCGGTCATCGGCGGCGGCAACGCGGCGCTCGACGCCGCCCTGCAGATGGTGCGTATCGCGGACAAGGTCTTCCTCGTGAACATCAACGCCCAACTCGGCGGCGACGCCGTCATGCGCGAGAAGGTGCACGCCTCCGACAAGGTGGAGGTCCTGAACGGGGCCGTCACCAAAGAGATCTATGGACGTCCGTTCGTGGAAGGTATCAAACTCGAGCAGAAGGGAAGCGTCCGGGACCTCGCCGTCGAAGGCGTCTTCATCGAGGTCGGCTCGGTCCCGAACAGCGACATCATCGATTTCGTCAAAAAGAACGAGGCCGGCGAGATCGTCGTCGACAACCTGAACCGCACCAGCGCCCCCGGCGCCTTCGCGGCGGGGGACGTGACGGACGTGCCCGAGAAGCAGATCATCGTGGCGGCGGGCGAGGGCGCCAAGGCCGTCCTCGGCGTCTTCCGCTACCTGTCTCAGACGAGGTAAACAGTATGCGGTATTGCGTGGTGTTGGTGACGGCCCCCAAAGGGGGCGAGGCAAAAAAACTGGCCCGCCTGATCCTGAAACAGAAACTGGCGGCCTGCGTGAATATCATCAAGGGCGTCGATTCCCTCTTCTGGTGGGAGGGCAAGGTCGACGCCGCCAAAGAAGACCTGATGGTCGTCAAGACCCGGCGGGCGCTGTTGCCGGCGCTCACGAAGGCGGTCAAGAAGGCCCACAGCTACAGCGTCTGCGAGGTCGTGGCCCTGCCGATCATCGGCGGCAACAAGCCGTACCTCGACTGGGTCGGCGCCTCGTGCCGGAAAGGATAGGCATCGATGATCTCCGGAAGCGGCCCCTTTGAATTTCTCCTCGCGTTCGGCGCGGGCGTCCTGGTGAGCTTCTCGCCGTGCGTGTATCCGCTGCTGCCCATCACCGTCGGATATATCGGCGCCGGCGCGCAGAAGAACCGCCTCCACGCCTTCTTCAACAGCCTCATCTACGTCCTCGGGATAGCGATCACCTATTCGATCCTGGGCGTCTTCGCCAGCCTCACGGGCAAGCTCTTCGGCCAGATAAGCTCCCACCCCATCTCTTTCTTCATCATCGGCAACATCTGCATCCTCTTCGGACTCTCGATGCTGGGCCTCTTCGAGCTGCACGTGCCGGACTTCTTCCTCAACCGCATGAAAAAAAATAAATCGAAACTCTCGGTTTTTCTGTTGGGTGTCGCCTCGGGGCTGGTCGTGGGGCCGTGCACCGCGCCGGTCCTGGGCACCATCCTCGTCTACGTGGCGACCAAGCAGAACCTCTTCTACGGTATCTTCCTCCTGTTCAGCTTCGCCTACGGGATGGGGACGCTGTTGATCCTGGCGGGGACCTTCAGCGGCTTCCTCATGAGCCTGCCCAAATCGGGAAAATGGATGTACACCATCGAGAAGATAGGAGGCATCCTCCTTATCCTGGCGGGGGAGTATTTCCTGATCAACATGGGAAAGGCGCTCATATGAGAAGATATATCGCGTCCCTGATCTGTTGTCTCCCCGTCATCTTCCTTTTTGCCTCATCGAGCTTCGCCACCGCGGCCGTCACCAAGGCGCCGCCCAGGCCGGTGCCGTTGAAGAGCGATGAGGTGGCGCACGCCTTCAGCCTCGAGACGGTCGAGGGCCGCCGCGTGGCGCTGGAGGACTACAAGGGCAAGAAGATCATCCTCTTCTTTTTCACCACGTGGTGCCCGTACTGCGTGGCGAAGTTCCCCGTCTTGGCGAGAAAGAAGGCACAGCTCGAGGAGGAGGGGATCGTCCTGCTGCTGATCAACGTCGGCGAGTCGCAGCCCAAGGTCGCCTCGTTCCGCGAGAAGAAGAAGGTCGCCTTCGACATCCTGCTGGACGAATCGATGTCCGTGGCCCAGAACTACCGGGTCATCGGCGTGCCGACCTTCTTCCTGGTCGGGACCAACGGCATCGTCATCTACGACGGCAACGACCTACCCTGGAACTACCGGGAGATCTTCAGCAAAGAAGACCTCTATACCAAGGATCAAAGAAATCCTTGACACCTGCCCCCGTCGGTAATATAATAATAATAAGAATTATTATTGATAGACTCCTCTAAGAAAGAGTCTCTCCCCGCCTGTATCGCACAATCGCAGTTTGCGCCAGGGACAAAGTGTCTCTTTGTCTCTTGTCGGGGCCTCGACCACGGAAAGAGGGCGCCATGAAAAAGAACGCCAAGCCGTCGTACCGCATCACCCGCCAGCGAAAAAAGATCCTGGAGCTTTTGACGAACACGCGCGAGCACCCCACCGCCGATCAGATCTACAAGAAGCTCAAGGGCAAGTTCCCGCGCCTGAGCCTGGGTACGGTCTACCGCAACCTGCGCGTCCTGAAAGAGCAGGGGAAGATCTGGGAGCTGGACTTCGGCACGGGCCTAAGCCACTTCGACGCGGTCGTGCACTCCCACTACCACTTCATCTGCAAGAACTGCCATAAGATCTACGACATCCGGATCCCGTCGATCCGCGAGCTCGACGAGAAGGTGCGCTCCCTGACGGGCTTCCGCATCTATTCGCATCGCCTGGAGTTCTTCGGCCTCTGCGACATCTGCAACGAGCGACAGATCATCCGTTGATGCTCACGCATGCCCCCCTGAACCTCCTGGTGGACCTCTATGAGCTGACGATGGCCGAGAGCTACTTTCGCCATCGCTTCAAGGCTCAGGCCACCTTCGACCTCTTCGTCCGCAACCTCCCCGTCCACCGCTCTTACCTTGTCTTCGCGGGCCTCGACGACATCCTGCGTTACCTCAAGAACTTCAAGTTCACCCAGGACGACCTCGTCTTCCTCGAGCGCCTCGGCTTCGGCCAGGAGTTCCTGACGTACCTGGGCAAGATGCGTTTCCACGGCGACGTCTGGGCCATGCCCGAAGGGACGGTCTTCTTCCCGAACGAGCCGGTCCTGCGCGTCACGGGGTCGCTCATCGAGACGCAGTTGGTCGAAAGCTTTCTCTTGAACACCGTCAACCTCTCGACGATGGTCGCGACCAAGGCGTCGCGCATCGTGACCGCCGCGGCCGGCCGCGGGGTGTACGACTTCTCGCTGCGCCGCACCCACGGCATTGACGCGTCGCTCAAGGCCGCGCGCTCGGCCTATATCGCGGGATGCCGCGGCACGTCGAACGTCCTGGCCGCCAAGCTCTACGGGATCCCGGCCGTCGGCACGATGGCGCACTCCTACGTCATGTCCTTCGCCAAGGAGAAGGACGCCTTCCGTGCCTTCTTCGAGGCCTTTCCCGATAAGTGCATCCTCCTTGTGGATACCTATGACACCGTGGAGGGCGTGCGCAACGCCATCAAGGTGGCGCGCGAGTTCCGCGCCAAGGGACACGAGCTCAAGGGGATCCGCCTGGACAGCGGGGACATGGTCGCGTTGTCGCGCACGGCGCGCCGGATGCTGGACGCCGCCGGCTTCAAAAAAGCAAAGATCTTCGCGAGCGGCGACCTCGACGAGTACAAGATCGAGCACTTCGTCAGGGAGAAGGCGCCGATCGACGATTTCGGCGTGGGGACCAGGATGGGCGCCTCGGTGGACGCGCCGTCGCTGGACGTCATCTACAAGATCGCCGAGGTGACCAATGACGAAGGGGCCTTCGTGCCGACGATGAAGTTCAGCAAGAAGAAGGTGACCCTCCCGGGCCGCAAGCAGGTCTTCCGCGTGAAGGACAGAAAAGGGTTTTATGTCAGGGACATCATCGGCCTGGAGGACGGGGGGGTGGGGGAGTCGATGCTGCAGATTGTGATGCACGCGGGCGAGGTCATCTACGCCCCGCGGTCCCTGGACGAGGTGCGCGCGGGCACGCTTAAGAACATCAGCCGGCTGAAGGCCCCTTACAAGCGCCTGCGCCGGGTCGTTGAGTACCCGGTCGCCGTCAGCGCGGGCCTGAACAAGATGGTGCGCCGCCTGACGCTTGACCTGAAAAAGCGGCAAAAGCCCTCCCCGGCCGCCTCCGGGTTTTCCCTCCGGCGACACGGCCCTAAAGGCAAAAACACTGTTTGATCCCTCGCCGCAGGCCCCGGCCATCGCCGGGGCCTGCGGCGAGGGATGTCGCCCGAAGGGCGGCAAGAAAGGGACCGCGGGTATGCCCGCGGGGCTCCATCCCCCTT
>SDBU01002302.1_pt1 | contig 25682 bp, 31 predicted proteins | sample 2277071 | NCBI WGS metagenome assembly SDBU01 (sample SAMN10397929, study PRJNA504765) | marine sediment metagenome | isolation source: marine sediment core GS08_GC12, 126 cmbsf | place: Arctic Ocean: Gakkel Ridge, Loki's castle | collected 2008
ATACTTTGAATTCAGCCCACAACAGGTCCTCCAAGGCGCTCTCGCTGTAAAGGTCGTTGATCTCAACGGCCCCAAGGAGAGCTGCCACCACTGCCAATTGCACCTTTCGTCGCGGGGCTGATCAGGAAAGAGATGCCAACGAGATACCTGTCTGAGACCAAGCACGTCAGCCCATTAGCTGATAGTGTACGCTTCTTCACCAAAGACTCTCATCTGGTGAAAGCACAACCACCGTGGAGGCCATCGCCCCTTTAACGATTTCCCGGCGCTGCTGACGGCAACACGATACCAATGGGGAAATCCGGCGGGTTCTTTATAATGGCAACCAACACTTCGTCGTTAGCGCACATAGCCTCTTCACCGAACACCGCCATGATTCCGTCTCAATCTCAATATACCATGAAGGGACGCCAACGGCAATGCGCCAACAGACATTTCCCTTTACTGGTGGGACCGTGCCCTTTTATCTAAGAACCGAAAGAATCGCTGAGTGCCCCCTGGCAGCAAACCGAAGTTTGCTGTATAATCTGAACGGTTTGCCTTGTTGCACAAGCGGGTGAGCCAGGAGCGTGGACGTGTCTCTACGATGGTGGACGGTGATGGCCTTGCTCGTGGCCGGCCTGACCGGGACCTTGCTGTGGCTCATTGTGACCCATACGAAACCCACCCAGTTGACCCAACCGGTGTTCTTGAGCCTGCTGGGAATCACGCTGGCCGGCCTGACCATACCGCCAGCTGCCTACCTTAACCGTCGCTTTGCCCGATCCGGCTGGCTTAAACAGGACCCGTATCGTCTCTTGCGCCAGGGTGCTGAAGTTGGCCTTTTCCTCACTGTGTGCGGCTGGCTGCAAAAGGAGGACTTCCTCACCTGGACTCTGGCCGCTATCATCGCCAGCGTGCTGTTTCTAATGGAGGCTTTCTTTCTCACACGAAGGGACAGATGAGAACGATATGAAACAATCAGAACTGCGCAAACTGCCCAGCGTGGATAGGCTCATCCAAACAGAAACCGGCATGGCACTGGTAGCCCAGCACGGCCGCGGCCGCACTATTGAGGCCCTCCGGGCGGGCCTCGATGCAGCCCGCCAAGCCATCCTCAAAGACGATCTCACCGCGCCGGCCGACGAAAGCCTGGTGGTCAGCGCTGCCCGCCGTCTGGCGGTTGAATTGACTCCCAGCCTCTATCCGGTCATAAACGCCACTGGCGTCATCGTCCACACCAACCTGGGCCGCGCGCCTCTCTGCCCGCGAGCACGCCAGGCAATCGAACGAATGTCGAAGGGGTATTCCAACCTGGAGTACGACATAGAGGATGGTGCCCGCGGTTCGCGCTACATGCATGCCGCTGACCTCCTGACCCGCCTCACCGGCGCCGAGGATGCTCTGGTCGTCAACAACAACGCGGGCGCCGTGCTGCTGGTGCTCACCGCGCTGGCCAAAGGCCGGGATGTGCTTATCAGCCGCAGCCAGCTGGTCGAGATTGGCGGTGGCTTCCGCATCCCGGACGTGATGCGCCAGAGCGGAGCCCAGCTGGTGGAGGTAGGCACCACCAACCGCACTTACATCCACGACTACGAAGAAGCCCTGCATCCCATGAATACCGCCCTCATACTACGAGTGCACCACAGCAACTTCACCATCACCGGCTTCGTGCACGACCCAACGCTGGCCCAGCTGGTGGCGCTGGGCGACCCCTCCGCCGTGCCGGTAATGGATGACCTGGGCAGCGGCACGTTGATTGACACGGAAACCTACGGCCTGGCCCATGAGCCGACCATCCCGGAAAGCATCTCCGCAGGGGCATCCATCGTTACAGCCAGCGGCGACAAACTGCTGGGCGGGCCGCAGGCCGGCCTTATCCTGGGAAAAGCTGACCTCATCGCCAGGCTGCGCCACCACCCATTGACACGTGCCTTGCGCGTGGACAAAACCACATTGGCCGCCCTACAGGCCACGCTGCTGGTTTACCTGGAGGGCAAGGCAATCGACGAGATACCCGTCTGGCGTATGATTGCCGCGCCCAGACAGACGCTGGCCCGGCGGGCCCGCAAATGGCAACGAGCCATCAGCTCCATGGGCGTCACAGTTACCGTCACCTCCACCGGCTCACCCGTTGGCGGCGGCAGCCTGCCAGGTCAAACCCTGCCCACGCACGCGCTGGCACTGGACGTTCCCTCCCCGCACACCTTGGCTGCCCGCCTGCGCCAGCCGAACCCGCCCCAGGGAACCCCGGTCATAACCCGCATTGAGGATGACCGGCTCCTCCTCGATCCACGCACCGTCCTACCGGAGCAGGATTCGACGCTCATCGAGATGGTGCAGGCTGCCCTGACCGCTAGCCTCGAACAAACGAACTCAGATTAATGGGCACCCTTTATCTGGTCACCACACCTATTGGCAACCTGGAAGACATCACACTGCGCGCGTTGCGAGTGCTACGCGAATGTTCCCTGATCGCCACCGAGGACACGCGTACCACCGGCCGTCTCCTACGTCATTTCCAGATAGACAAACCGCTGCTCAGCTACTTCGAACACAACAAGATGGCCCGACTTGATCGCCTCCTCGGCACCTTGGAGGTCGGCGACGTAGCCCTGGTCTCCCAAGCCGGTACGCCGGTGTTGTCCGACCCCGGCTACGAACTGGTAACCGCAGCCATCGAGCGTGGTCTGTCCGTAGTGCCCATACCCGGCCCCTCTGCGCTCACGGCTGCCCTGTCTGTTAGCGGCCTGCCCACCGACAGGTTTCTCTTTCTGGGATTCCTGCCGCGAAAGGCTGGTGACCGCCGCCGTGCGCTGACCGAGGCGGCCGAGGCTCGCGCCACGCTGATCGTGTTTGAAGCACCGCACCGGCTGCAGGCAACCCTGGCCGACGCCGTGAAGATACTCGGGGCTGATCGTCGCTGCGCTGTCTGCCGTGAGATGACCAAACTGCACGAAGAGATATGGCGCGGCTCGCTAACCGGTGCTCTTGCCGAGTGGCGCAGCCGCGAGCCGCGGGGTGAGTTCACCCTGGTCATCGCCGGCGCACCACCGCCAGTCCGGTGGCACGAGGCGCAGGTGCAAGAGGCACTGGCTCACCTGTTGGCTTCAGGTGTAACCCGGTCTGAAGCGGCGCGCCAAGTAGCCCGCCAATCAGGCTGGTCCAAGAGCGCCGTGTACGCCTTGTGGCACCCCCAGGCATAGGCCAGACTGTGTCCATACAAGGTCACATCTGTCTCAGAACAATACGCTGTGGTACAATGCAGAAAGGGTGGCACCCAGCCGCCGGCTACCACATGTCTGTGAGAGGTTTCCGTCAGCAAGATGGTAACCAGCTGGCTGCTCATAGCCCAGCGTTGATCGCCTGTCAAATGGAGGATTGAATGGCACTCACCAAACCGAACGCGTTGCGCCTGGCAAGTCATGCGATGAATGAAGGGGCGGTGGCGCTACGCGGCCAGCTGCTGCAAGATGAGGACGGCCAATACAACGTCGGTGACCGAAACCTGTCAGAATGGTTGGCGCGAGCCGCTGGAAACGAAGTGATCATCATTCTTGCATCGGTGGATACCACAGCCCACACCCGGCTCCAGGAGTGCAGCGTATGTGGTCGCGACTACGAAGGGCAAGAGTGCGCCCACTGCGCCACTGCCCGCGCCCGGCTGCGGGGAACATAGGCCGAGTACCCTCGCCCGTGGGTGGATTCCGCGCTTTCGTCGGTCAGGCCACAAACATCAGCAGGTCATCGCCCACCTGTCGAGTCCGGTAACGGAGCGCGCCCAAGGTTATATCAGAGCCCAACGCCAGGGAAAGCAATCTGCCGCCGCCCGATGTTACCCAATACAGCCCTACCGAGCTCCCTCGTGCACACTCTGCCCAAAGCAGCCCCCAGACTCGCCCAAGCACTTCGCTGCCTGATCAGCTGCCCTGGTGCTATTGGAGGCCAATTCCGTCAGTTCACTTGCTTGCTCAGCGCCAATCTCCCCTACAGAAGCGATAAGATTCTCACCCACGCTCACGATGATCGCCTCGGCCCACATCTCACGGTTCAGTCTGGTGAGCGCTTGCGTTGTCCGCCTCTTCTGGGACCGCCACCTTCCAGCATCCTGCCTGGCAATGCTCAAATCCCCGACGCATGAGGCATCAGCCGCGGCACTTCCCTCGGACGCCAATTCCCCGGCTAGTCGTGCTGCAACATCTGCCTCTGGGGATACAGCTGCTCCGTGGCGATATTCTCGCAACCCCAGGCCATTACCTCGCCCACAATAGCGGAAAGATCGTCCACGAAGGAGGCCTTTGGCAACCGGATCTCTTTGACCAACGGGTGGCGGCTGATGTCTTCCAGTCCCTCCTCGAGAATCATGGCAGATGCTTGATCGCTGTCTACAACAATGATGCGGCATGCCATTTCGCTGCTTCGCAGCCTGTCGCTGTTCGAACAACGGCGGCCAGAAGCTGGTTCCCTGTGCAAATCGCCCTTCACCGCCATAATAACCTGCCCCCCGGGATTCACATCTGACGATTCTCTCGCCACAGATTTGCGGCCGATCAGTGTAGCTTTACTAAGGCTTGACATAGAACACACGTTCGTGGTACAATAGATGCAGATAGCACAAATGATCTGAAGGGTTCATCCGCAATAGGGAGGTGCTGGGTGCAGCTATCGGACCGTCAGCAGAACATCATGAACTTTCTCAAGATGTTTACTCTCGACAATGGCTATCCCCCCACCATCCGCCAAATCGGTGCGGCAGTGGGTATAACGTCCACGTCGGTGGTGAACTATAACCTGAATATCTTGAAAAATGCAGGCTACATCAGTCGCGATCCAGCCGTGTCACGTGGCATCAGGGTCACCGGAGACATCGGGAGGATGCCTGGCATGCCCGATATCATATCCGTGCCGCTATTGGGGCGGATTGCTGCCGGCGAACCAATCCCGGTTCCAGAGGAAGGGTTCACCGGAGAGGCAATCGAGTTGGCACGCAGCCTCGTTCCCAGCAGCAAGGATATTTATGCGCTGGAGGTCCGGGGAGACTCGATGATTGATGCTTTCATCAACGATGGCGACGTGGTGATCATGCAGTATCAACAGACGGCCGACAAGGGCGATATGGTGGCTGCGTGGCTGGTGGACGAGGAAGCCACCACGCTCAAGCGATACCATCCTGAGGGGACTCGGGTGCGCCTGCAACCAGAAAACAGCCAGATGAAGCCCCTCTACGTTGACCCTGCCAACCTCCGCATTCAGGGCAAGGTGGTGGCTGTCTTTCGTAAGATAGATTAGCCGCCTATCCAAGAACACTGGACCCTCCATGATTCAATCCGCCCCTTCACGCGAAAGGCCCGACAAGAGTGAGCCCGGCTAAAACCCGGGCTTGTTCTATCCACGAGCCAAATCAGGCGATTTGTCAAGATACTTGGCACAGATACCCCATGTGCAGCTAACACGCCCAGCGGGTGCCGAGCACCCCCTGGAATCCGGACGTTGACAATTTGTCCAAATAAGTGCATAATGTTGTGGTGAACTGACACCAAGGCGACCTCACCTGGCGAGCAGCCACAGAGATGGTTGGGCATGGAACAGGTCAAACTGCGTGATTGTTATCACGAAGCAGCGTCGCTTCTCAGAGCAGGAGAGTTTGACACAGCGATAAGCATCGCACGCCATATCCTGCGCCACTACCCTCGCTATTCTGCGGGGCACCAGCTGCTAGGGGAGGCCCTACTGGAATCAGGCAGCCATCGGGACTCTGCCAGACAGTTTCTATGGGCGCTGAGTGCAGATCCGGAGAACGTCACAGCGAGACTAGGGTTGTCACGCCTCTATGGGGCGCTCGGCCACTGGCATAAGTCCATCGAGCAATTGCAGCTGGCGGCTGACCTGGCCCCAGGCGACTCGGAGATTCGACAGCAGTTGGTCCAGCTGGTCAGAACCCACCACGGGGACGCGACCGGTAGATTGGAGATCACCCAGGCTGGTCTGGGACGTATCTATGCACGCAATGGCCTCTATCCCAAGTCTATCCAGGAATTGAGGGCCGTCCTGGTCCAGGAGCCAACCCGTTTCGATGTTCGGGTGGCATTGGCTGAGGTGTTGTGGCGGGATGGTCGCGACTTGGAGGCAGTCGAAGTCTGCCACGAGGTCCTGGACAGCCTTCCCGATGCGCTGAAGGCAAACCTCATCATGGCTGCCGTGTGGCTCAACAGTCCACAGCCCGATGAGGCTCAACCCTACGTAGAATTGGCTCAGGCTTTGGATCCTGAGAATAGCAACGCCCGGATTCTCTTCGGCGACAGGTCACCGCTGCCGCCTCGAACAGCACAGATCGACCCGATGGATGAAGCAACGGAGCAACCAGACTTACCTGCACCAACGCTCAAGCCAGCTGCCGTGCCGTATCCCCAGGGATTGGCCCCATCTGATGGAGACTGGGCAAATGCATCAACCAAGAAGGAGACAGCAGCCATGAGTGAAGAACATCTTCAAGATGAAGAATTCGAGATTCCCGACTGGCTCAAAGGAGTAGGTGACGATCTATTGGCAGACGAAGGTGAGCAGACCGTGCCCACTACCACCACTGCCACGCCCTCTACCTCAGAAGAAGCACCCGAGTGGCTCCATGACCTGGTTACCCATGCGAAAGAAGCTGGCTCAAGCGAAGTTTATGCTGCCACCCCTTTGCCCTCTGCCGATGAGTCTGCCGACACGCTTGACCACTTGGAGGCCCCTCCCGTTGACACTGCATCTGCGCCGTCAGAACCCCCAGAAGAGTCGGAGCTGCCCGACTGGTTATCCAACACTGTCAGCGACGACAACGCGTATCAACCCTCGCCTTCTGCTGTCGCAGCGCCTACGGAACTGGATCCGGAAGTGGCTCAGTCTGGAGCCGATATGACTGACTGGATAGCCAAAGTGACTGAGGCGGAAGCCCAAACAGCTGCCACCCCCGAGGAGTCCCAGCCCCCTCAGAGCCAAGAGGAACCTATCGCCGCTGCGGCGGAGTTAGCCGCGCCAGAGATGGAAGAGGGAACCCCACCAAACTGGCTAGCACAGATGGCGGAAGCAGAGTCCATGGTCACCTCAACCCAATCAGGGGAACCGGGTGTACTTCCGGCTGAGCTGACCTCGCTCGACATTGAGGTTGATGAGGACAATCTACAAGATGGGTTGCCAGACTTCCAGGGGCAGGAAGCAGTGTCTGACGAGCCAAAGGCAACAGTCCCCCCGCCATCTGAGTCCACTGCCCGACTCGAAGACCTACCCGAGTGGCTGCAGCCAGAAGCCGACGAGACGGCTGTTGCCGAAGCAGAGAAACTGCCCTCTGACGAAACCGAGATACCCGTTTGGCTCACTGAAGACGCGGAACCAGCCAGCCTGGTCATACCCAAATCCGAGACAGTCGAGCCCGCACGTGAAGCACCTGAAGATGAGGTAGAGGACAACCTCCCCGATTGGCTCCGTGAACTCCAGCAACCGAGCCCCCGCCCGAAAGCGGTTGCCGCTGAACCCATAGAGCCGCTAGCACCACCTGAGCCCAGTGAGACCAAGCCGGACTTGCCTGATTGGATACGTCGCCTGCGTGACGGCGCCCCCCAGGAGATAACAGATGAGCCGGCATCCGACCTCGAGCCCGACTTGGTCGCAGCGCCCGACGCCGCCACCACCAGTACACAGCTGCTTGAGGAGGAGGTCATCCTGCCCGATCCCACCGCAGCCCAAACATCGATAGACGAAGCGCCGGCGCCTGTTGAAGAGGACTACCCGGAGACTGATGAGCCTGTGGAGGTAATGACCACGGCCCAGGCGCCCACGCCCACCAAGATTGAGGAGGCCGCGCCCCCAGCACCCGATGAACTAGCCGAGCCAGTCGCCCCCGCCCCGGTAGACCCGCTCCAAATGGGCGCTTTGCCCAAAGAACCAGAGGAGAGACTGGCATTGGCCCGTGCCGCGCTCAAGTGCGACAGTTGGCCCCAGGCCTTGAGTATCTACACCACATTGGTCAACTCCTCCGAATTGCTGGATGGTGTAATCGATGACCTGGAGCAGGCCATTCGCAACCATCCTGACGATTTCGCCGGCTACCAGATGATAGGTGATGCCTATATGAAAGATGGGCGATTGCCCTCTGCCTTGCAGGCCTATCGCACAGCGCTCACCAAATTACACTGATCACCCGGGAGAAACGCGTGGAACGTACATTGATCATCGTCAAACCAGACGGCGTGCAACGCCAACTCATCGGCCCCATCTTCACGCGCCTGGAACAGCGTGGGCTAAAGGTCGTGGCAATGAAGATGCTGCAGGTGTCACAAGCCCTGGCACGACAACACTACGCCATACATAAGGGCAAACCCTTCTTTGAGCCCCTCATCGCATACATCACGTCGGCCCCAGTGTTGGCTATGATAATGGAGGCACCGAACGCCATTGAATCCGCCCGCGCTACCATGGGCGCCACCAACCCTGTCAACGCTTCCCCGGGAACCATCCGCGCCGACTATGCGATCGAAGTTGGGCGTAACCTGGTGCACAGCTCTGACGGACCAGAAACGGCCGCCGCCGAGATTGCGCTATGGTTCGATGCGCACGAGATCATCAACTACCAGCGAGACGTGGATAACTGGATCCTCGAACGCTAACCCAATTGCCGGCGGTCAGCCGCCGAAGTCAAGAAACGGGCTGTTGAGCGGCACCGGCCTGGCCGGTATTGCTCAACAGCCCATCATTAACGGATCACTCCCCAGGCTCAGCAAGAAAGCGGTATCCCTACTGAACGTGGACCACCACAGGCGCCTCTCGCCACAGGTCTTCTAAGGCATAGTACGCACGCAACTCATCCGAAAACACGTGGACAACCACTGCCCCAAAGTCTAGCAGCATCCATCCTGAATCCGGCTTACCTTCCACAGACAACGGCAGCACTCCTTGATCTTTAATGGATTTCTTGATACCCTCGGTGACACCATCCAACTGCCGCACGCTCTGCCCATTGCACAACACAAAATAGTCGGCAAACAGAGCAATTCCCCTCAGATCAAGCAATAGAATGTTGGATGCCTTCTTATCGGTGGCCGCATCCACAATCGCGTGAGCCAATTCGTTTGGTTCCAGTAGTCAAACCTCTCTCATAGTGAAACCCCCGCCAGCAAAGATCACATTGTCTTCTCCGGCTGCTCTGCTACTTCTTCAGCCTCAGCTCGGGCGATAACTTCCATCTCGATATCCCCGTCGCGTTCGTCGACCTTCACCGTGTCGCCTGGCTGAAACTCGCCCCGCAGCAGCCCCTCGCTCAACGCATCTTCCACACGACTACGAAGCACTCGTCGCAAAGGCCGCGCACCGAATTTGGGATCATACCCCTCTTGCGCCAGATAACCCTTGGCTTCCTCCGTCACTTCCAGAGTGATCTCCTTATCCACCAGGCGCGCCAGGATCTTCTCCATCTCCAGATTCACGATCTGTTTGATCTCGTCACGGCTAAGTGCATGGAAGACCATTGTGCCGTCCACGCGATTCAGAAACTCAGGGCGGAAGGTGCGCTTCAGCTCCCCCATCACCTTCTCCTTCATCTTCTCATATGCCTCAGCCTCCATGCTGGCGTCATCGCGCGGGACACTGAAACCTATTGATGTCTCGCGATTGATAAGGTCTGCGCCCACATTGGACGTCAGCAGCAAAATCGTATTCCGGAAGTCCACCCGCTTACCCTTGGCGTCGGACAGCTGCCCGTCTTCCATGATCTGGAGAAGCACGTTGAAAGCTTCTGGATGAGCCTTCTCGATCTCGTCAAACAGAATGACGGAGTAAGGGCGCCGACGCACGGCTTCCGTCAGCTGACCACCTTCCTCGAACCCAACGTAGCCAGGTGGCGATCCAACCAGCCGGGCTACGTTATGCCGTTCCATAAACTCGCTCATGTCAATCTTGACAAGCGCCTCTTCACTACCGAACATGAACTCAGCCAACACCTTGGCAAGCTCGGTCTTTCCAACCCCCGTGGGACCCAGGAAGATGAACGTCCCTATAGGCCGTTTTGGGTCCTTGAGTCCGGCCCGAGCCCGGCGCACAGCCTTTGAGATAGCTTCTATGGCTTCGTCCTGACCTACTATCCGTTCGTGAAGAGCGCTCTCCATGTGCAAGAGGCGCTCCTTCTCTTCAGTAGCAAGCGCCCGGACAGGCACGCCGGTCCACATTGAAACCACTTCGGCGATGTCTTCTTCTCTCACCCGGGGATCATCGCCCGGACCAAGGTCTTTCCAGCCCAACCGCAATTGCTCAAGACGCTCGCTCAATTCTCGTTCGCGGTCCCGCAAGTCGGCAGCATCCTCGAACCGCTCAGCACTGATCGCCTCTTCCTTCTGCCGCCGCAGTTCCCGTATCTGCGCAGATTTCTCAAGCGCATCGCCAGCGGCAGGAGTGGATGGAGTGGATGGAATTCTGTATAGTCGTACTCGAGCGGCCGCTTCGTCAATTAGGTCAATCGCCTTATCCGGGAGGAAGCGATCGGGCACATATCGCGCCGCCAGATGCGTGGCCGCCACCAAGGCCTCATCGGTGATCTCCAGGTTGTGATGCGCCTCGTAGCGACTCCGTATACCCTTCAGAATCTCCTGAGTCTCCTCAATAGTGGGCTCTTCCACCAATACGGGCTGGAAGCGACGCTCAAGCGCCGCATCCCCCTCAATCTCCTTACGGTACTCTTCCAGGGTGGTGGCACCGATGCACTGCAATTCGCCTCGTGATAGCGCCGGCTTCAAGATGTTGGCAGCGTCCACAGAGCTGCCGGCCGAACCAGCTCCCACCAGCATATGTAGCTCATCGATAAACAGAATCGATCCCGACTCCTTGATCTCGTCAATCACCCGCTTCAGGCGCTCTTCAAACTGCCCACGATACATCGTTCCCGCCACCAAAGAGCCAACATCCAGCTGCACCACGCGCTTACCCAGAAGGGTCTCAGGTGTCTCGCCATTGACAATACGCTGAGCCAACCCCTCAACAATGGCCGTTTTGCCCACACCAGGCTCACCGATCAGTGCCGGGTTATTCTTGGTACGCCGAGAAAGAATCTGGATGACGCGTTCGATCTCGGTCTTCCGCCCAATCACGGGGTCGAGTTTGCCCTCAGTTGCACGTAACGTGAGGTCTGTGCCCAGCTGATCCACCATCGGGGTCTGTCGCGACCGCTCAGTGCGAGCGGACTCTGGCCCCGAAGAGGTTTCTACCATCACCCGTGCCGTATGCGAGCGAACCGCATCCAGATTCACTCCCAACCCCTTCAGCACATCAACAGCCACACCCTCTCCCTCACGGACTATGCCAAGCAGCAAATGCTCCGTACCAATGTAATGATGGCCCAGGCGGCGCGCCTCATCAACCGCCAGCTCGATGACCCTTTTGGTGCGCGGCGTAAGGCTAAGTCTACCTTGAATCGTCCGCTGTCCCCGTCCCACCGTCCGCTCGATGATCTCCCGTATCTGTCTGGGGTCTATCTCCATCTCGCGCAAGACGCGCACGGCGACACCGTTTTCCTCACGCACCAGCCCCAGCAGCAAGTGCTCCGTACCTATGTAGTTGTGATTCAGCCGCTGGGCCTCTTCCTGGGCAGAGGTAAGCACTCGCCGCGCCCGTTTCGTGAATCGGTCGAACTTGTCGGCCATCCCCATATCCTACCCTCTATCTGTCCCCACAGCCAAGCGCAGTAGATTCCATTCTATCCACAGTTGAGTTTGTTCCACCATCGCTACGGCTCGCCAGAATCCTCCCCCGTCTCAGTGTCCACAGGGGGACTCGTTTCCTCCGCAGCATCTGAAAGCCCATCAGACTCCATAGACTCCAGTTCTTCAACAGTCTCAACCTCCGATTGGGACTCCTCCAGCGATTCTTCAGACTCCTGAGAGTCCTGGTACGCCTCCCACTCGCCCACACCCTCCGCTTGCTTGAGGCTCAGCCCCATCCGACGACGCTCCGGGTTGATGTGAATGATCCTCAGCGCCACGATATCTCCCTCGCTCACCACTTCGCGGGGATGCGAGATGTTCCCATCGGTCAGCTCAGAAACGTGAATGAGTCCTTCAATCTCATCTTCACCCAATCTGGCAAAAGCGCCAAAGGTGGCCAGCCGGGTTACAGTAGCATTGATTATCTGACCAATCTCGTACTTCTCCAGAACCCGCGACCATGGTTCGGGTTGGAGTCGCTTAAGGCTCAAACTGATCCGGTGCCGCTCAGTGTCGACCTGGAGAACATACACCTCAACCGACTCTCCCACCTGCATAACGTCACGCGGGTGCGATACTGACGCCCACGAAATCTCTGATAGATGCACCAGGCCATCGGCGCCGCCAAGATCCACGAAGGCACCGAAGTCCGCCAGACTCGCGACGCGCCCGGTTACCACATCCCCCGGCTTCAAGGTCGCCAGCAGTCGCTCCTTCTGACCCTTGCGCCATTCCTGCATAGCCGCCCGCTCAGATAGAATCAACCGATTACGTTCCCGATCAATTTCAATAATCTTGAGCTGAAGCTCCTCACCAACCAGTTGACTCCATTGCTCCTCTGTACCTGACCTGGTTATGCCCCGGCTGCTCTCCAGCTGAGACACTGGCACGAATCCGCGCACCTGGCCAAAAAGGACGATGAGCCCCCCCTTGTTATGGTTGGCAACAGTCCCCGTATAGCACTCACTCGAGTCGTACAGCTCTTGCGCGGCCAACCAGTCCTTCTCTATCCACGCCCGCGACACCGACAGCCAGATATGACCATCTTCATCGTCATCGGGACGCAGGACATAAACCGAAACTTCATTTCCCTCCTTCAGCTCTTCCAAGTCCTCATCCGAAAGGCGCTCCAGTTCACGGCCAGCCACAACACCTTCAGACTTGGCGCCTACATCAACTAGAACCTCGTGTGGCGTAACGCTGACTATCGTTCCACTCAGAATGTTGCCGCGTTTCACCTCCTTTACCGTGTCCCACTGCTCAAGCAGATCAGACATCGACATGGCAGAGCTGTCTTCAATGGATATATGCTGTTCTCCCATGAACCTCTCTTGCTCCTCCCCAGGGGCATCTTTGCAACATATTATACTGGCTTTTCAAAAAAAGACAAGGCAATGACACAACACAGGTGTCTCAGCCCCTTGAGCAGGTAATCAACGGTGACCACCAACCAGACGGACGAGGTAGGCATGGGCGGCAAGCCACACCTGAATCCTGCGACTGTACACACATCAGTGAGATGTTCGATGCACAATGACCGCCAAGCCTGCTTCTATCTGCAGATGAGCTGCCGGGGCGCTCAGAGTGTTGCTCACGGTCAGGGTGTCCCCCAGATGCAGCGTCGCGTCGTGCAGAGGCCACTGGACTCCGTCCAGGCAGACACCCGTAACCTGGTAGGTGATGGGTATCAGCGACAACGTGTCGCCTATCTCGCCCGTGATGGTGGTATCCTGGCCCCCTCGCACGATCCATGCCACCTCATCTCCTTCAATCACCCGCACTCGCGCGTCCGCCCATTCCGGTTGGGCCAGCAACAACAGGTTAGCCAACGACTGATCCAGCCTGCCTCCCAGCGTAGCCAGCAAGATCACCTCATCGGCCCCTTCAGCGATGGCCAAACGCAAAGCTAACTCCAGATCCGTCTTGTCCTTGACAACTGGATATACTTCGAAGTGGACACCAATAGTCTCAAGGTAAGCCCGAAGATCAGGGGCAAGCGAGTCAAGATCCCCCACTACCACGTCAGGAACAAGCCCCATGGCAACGGCATGGGTCGTCCCTCCGTCAGCGCAAATGATGCGGTCACCGTCACGAATATGTCGTCGCGTCGCGGAGGAATCGGCAAGGTGCCCGTTGGCGATGATAACCGTGCGGCTCATGTCATTCCCAATCGCACGCTCGTATGAATAACCCAGGAACTCTTTGATCAATGCTGCTCACTAGGATCCTCTCTTTTCGCACCCGGTACACCTGCCGAAGCGCCGTTTCACCTACAGGCTTCTACCTCGACTCTCAAACTCTTGTCCGTGGCCCACAGCTTAGCCTCCTGAAAGACCCCCACCCCAGCAAAGCAACCTGGTTTGTGGTACGGAGGCCTCCAACGACGGCGGCATCCATCGACGACGAAGTAGTACGTGCTCGAATGGCTCGGTGACAACCGTTTTCACATTCTGCATCAGTTGACCTACCCTGGAGCTAGGCTGGCTTGATACGGTCGATCAATCGCCCGATCACGTTCCCCTTGACAGCTGGTTGCCTTCCCGCTTCCTTCCCGCGACCCGCCAGCGTCCCCGGCTCGATCCCGCCAGTGGGTGTTACCAACTCGATCAACCCCGCCTGCACCAACCCATAGACTATCTTCCGGATTTGGAAATCATCCATGTTGTTCGCCTGCGCAATCTGCTTTATGGTGTTGCGGGGGTTGATGAACGAAATCACCTGCCATTCTTGCACGCTAAGACTCACAGAAGGCAGGCCTGCATCAGATCCCTTGGTGAATTGCAGCGCGGTGCTCTCCAAATCCGGCAGCTCGTCCTGCAAACCCTCATCCTCGTGCAGGCGACGACTGCCCTCAATTATCACATCCTCAAGATTGATGGGCACCGTGAGCCGATCTTCTGAGGGCAGCTTGTCCGGCATGAACTCAAACTCTCCCTCATGCCACTCAAACAACGTGGCCACTATGTCCAGCATGTATTGCTTGACGCTCTGCACGATGTCTTCTTTTGTCACATAGCCAGCATTCATCAACAGCATGGCCAGCTGCCTGTCGCTGCGAACCTCCGGCCGCCCCGCAATCGCGCTCGCCCGATCCGCAGTCAGTTTATCTCCTTTGAGCAGCATGGAGGTCAGATGACCATCGTCGCCGGCTGTGTGTGCATGGACAAGTTTTCCCTCCTTGAAATACAGGCGAGCGATATCTGTCGAAGTCCGCAACGTCAACAGCCCCGTCTTTCGAGCCAGGTTAATCAGATTAAGAAGCTGCGTCGTGCTCAGATCTCGCAGATTCCCTCGCAATGCCATCGTGCCTCTCCATCAGCAAAACGCTCGCTATTCTATTCCTTTCTGTTCCTCTTACCAGCTGCTAACGCCCGACCTACGTCCTGCCACGGCCCTCTGCCACAGACACCGCCATACTTGCCCACGGACCACCTATTATACCCCCGCCTACTTGTTGAGTCAATCTCCGTTATGTCTGATCCTGATGCAGGAATCGAACGATTGTCCTACATGCAAATCTATTACTGGCTTGTTCAGCGCTTAATCGGTTCCTCGATGGAACATTCTACCTAAGGCCTGCACGGTACCTGTCGCCTGACCGTTAGCCAATGGCCACGCTTACTCGGCTTTGGCAGTTTCCGTCAATGCGAGTATCATACGAGCGCGTGTCATTGACGGTTGCAGCCAACAGAGGCTGCGCCGATCGAAAGGGGCAATAGACCACTTGTCGCAGCAATCTGCATACGTTTGGGTAAGTGACCAACCATCCCTGAATGAGATGATTGTCCGGCTGCGCGATACACCAGTCCTGGCAGTGGACACCGAGTCCGACAGCCTATACGTTTACTTCGAGAAGGTTTGCCTGCTCCAATTCTCGATCCCTGGCACCGATTACCTGGTTGACCCCCTGGCCATGGACGTAAGCCCCTTGGGTGACATATTCGCATTAGAAGATCAAGAGAAGGTGTTTCATGCCGCTGAGTATGACATCATCTGCATGAAGCGGAGCTTTGGGTTCACTTTTGCCAATCTATTCGACACTATGATTGCTGCCCGAGTGTTAGGTTGGCAACGCTGTGGCCTTGGCCCCATTCTCCAGCAACGATTCAGCCTCAAGTTGAACAAACGAATGCAGCGTTACAATTGGGGAACCCGCCCTCTGCCAGACGAGGCCTTGGAATATGCCCGACTCGACACTCATTTCCTGTTGTCCCTGCGCGACCTCCAAACCAGCGAGCTAGAGCACAAGGGGCGGTTGGTTGAGGCCCAACAGGCATTTCAACGCCAGGTCCGGGTTCAGTCCACGGCGAGGCAATTTGACCCCAACAACTTCTGGCGCATCCGGGGCGCTCGGGATCTTAGCCCCAACAAACAGGCGGTTTTGCGTCGACTCTATATCTTTCGGGATGGACTCGCTAGCACTCTCAACCTGCCCCCTTTCAAGGTGATAAGCGATACCTATCTGGTGCATCTGGCAAACGCCAGTCCTTCCACCAGGCGTACCCTGGCGCGTGTCAAGGGACTCAGCCACCGCCTACGCACGCGCTATGCCGACCAACTGCTGGAGGCGATAGCCACGGGCCTCACGTCGCCGCCGCCCCTGCGCCCGCATAACTCGCGTCCCCGTTTGACCGACGCGACACTTGCTCGCTATGAGGCGCTGCGAGAGTGGCGAAAGGGGGTTGCTCAGGCGCGCGAGGTGGAACCCGACGTGGTTCTCCCCAACGTCACTCTGATGGAGGTGGCCCAACACAACCCCTCTACGGTCGAAATGCTCGCTCAAGTGGAAGCCCTGGATGATTGGCAAAGAGAAACGTATGGCCAGGCTCTCTTGCATATGCTGAAGCAACACACCACATAGATGTTTGGGCTCTTGGCCCGCCACCAAGGACCCACCCGGTACCACTCCCGTCAGCCGCTGCCGAGCCCCAACACTATGCCCATACGTTGCTTCGAAGAAGGATACACAATGCCACGTGACCCACACATTAGACTCTTCATACCTGGCCCGGTTGATGTTCGGCCTGGCATCCTGAATGCCCAGGCGCTGCCCATGATTGGCCACCGCTCACCCGAATACGCCGACCTGCAAGGCCGGATCATTCCTAAACTCCAGCGCGTCTTCGGCACGGCTGGGCGAGTCTTCATTGTCACCTCCTCCGGCAGCGGGCTCCAGGAAGCAGCCGTGCGGAATTGCGTGGGACACCGCTGTCTGTCGCTAGTCAACGGTGCTTTTGGCCAGCGTTGGTATGAAGTGGCACTGGCTAATAGCAAACCGGCCCATGATCTGCAGGTCCCTTGGGGAACTGCCATCCGCCCCGAGCAATTGGATGACCGGTTGAGAACGGGAAACTACGACACCGTGACCGTCGTGTTTAACGAGACGAGCACAGGTGTATTGAATCCGATACCGGAGATGGCAGAAGTAGTGCGCAGATACCCGGATGTGCTGCTGTTGGTAGACGCAGTTAGCGCGGCCGGCGGCACTGACATTCGAGCCGATGAATGGCAGCTGGACGTCTGCCTTACCAGCAGCCAGAAAGCCTTGGCTCTGCCCCCAGGCCTGGCCCTGTGCAGTGTCAGTGACCGGACCATAGAGCGGGCGCATACAGTTCCCTGCCGGGGTTGGTATTTCGACTTCTTGAAGTACGACAAACACGCTGCCAAGAATCACACGCCGGCCACGCCGGCCATCAGTCTGATGACAGCTCTGGATGCCCAACTGGACGCCATTGAAGACGAAGGGTGGAAGGCACGTTTCGCCCGGCACCGCCGGCTGATGCACCAGGTGCACGATTGGGTAAATGACAGTGGCTTCGGCCTTTTCGGCGAAGCTGGTTACCGGTCGCCCACAGTTACAGCCGTCGAGAACACGCGAAATATAGATGTTGCAGCGCTCAACGCCTATCTGCGGCACCGTGGCATGCTCATCTCCGATGGCTATGGCCCCCTGAAGGAGAAGACTTTCCGCATTGCCCACATGGGCGATACCACAGAGGAGGCAATCTCGGTGTTACTGCAGACAATCGATTCCTACCTGGCTGAACAATGACCGACTTTCTCCCCCATCTAATCGCCGTCATCGAAGAGCGAAAGCGTAACCCAAAGATCGGTTCCTACACTAACGGATTGCTGTCAGATCCGATCAGAGCAGCCCAGAAGGTGGGCGAGGAGGCAACCGAGGTGGTCGTGGCTGCACTGGCACAGTCAGACGAACATCTGATAGGAGAGATGGCCGACCTGGTGTATCACAGTCTGGTTCTGCTAGCAGCCCACAATCTGCCTTGGGCGGATGTGATAGCGGAACTGGAAAAACGTCACAGACCAGCGGCCAGGCCACAGTAGGCGGGTTAGCGCACGGTGTACATTCATTAGTCTGCGTCAACCCGGGGATTGCACTAATCTCGCCACCGGTGGGCTCCAACTGCCGCCCAGAGATCACGCTCTTGACAATCAAACCCGCGCGGGCCGCACACTAATCCCTCTGCATCGTCACCAACCGCACGCCATAAGGGTGCACCTGGCGGAAATTGCCTCCCTCGCTCACCGCCCTCAACACAGCGTCTGTACTCACAACCACCGACCCGGAGAGGATGTCCACGCCGTAGTCGAACATGACTGGCGAGAGTGGGGTGCTGGGACCCAGCATCAACACCAGGGCATCCGGCCGGCAGAGTGCCATCAATTCTTCAAAGGTATGATTGATCAGCGTCGTGCCACTGATGGCCACAATGTCGGCCAGGGGGAGCACCTCCGCGCAGGCATCGGCCGGTAGGTCCTCACCCCGCGGTCTCTTTTCCAACACCCATAACGTGCCCACGATGTCTCGCCAACGCGGTATGAACGGAAAGTGCCCTATCACTGCCACCCGTTTCCCTGCTCCCCGCTCGACGACGACTTGCTCGGCGTTCACGTCCACCCATTGTTCCTCTCGAGCAGGAAGCAACGAGTTTATGGTGGCGACGCCCACGGACGCTTCGAGCGGGCTCTCCGATCTGGCCAGTGCAGCCAGCCGCACCCCACTGTATTCCGCCAGACGCCCAGCATCCGCCACCGATGGCCCACCGCCATGATGATGGTCATCGTCACCACGCATGGCAGTGGCCAACCCACAACGCCGTGGGCCACCTACTTCAGTCACCACAGCGGTCCAGAAAGCGCCAATCCGCACTTCCTCGACAGAACCTTCCGGCAGCGTGCCCAGCATGTCGTCAATGACGCTCATAGATGTTCTCCTTGAATGCCTTATGATCACATTGTACTCCAAGTTGTGGAAACCGAAAGAGCAGCCGGCACCAGGCCACACATCTAATCCTGGCCTGGAAGATGACCGGAGATTCGCCCACTGTGGCTCGTTGTGTGGCATTGGTGTGAGTCTCTTGCCCACCATCTGCTTTCAGGTTCCTGGCTACTGTGTTAAGATGCAACCATGAGACCGCGTAGGAAGGCAACAGAGAAGACGGCGCCCTTGCGTCGCCATGTGTTGGTGACAGCATCACGGTTGATGCTGGTGCTGGCTGGTGCCTTGTTGCTGACAGCTGCCCTTATTGGCGCACACTTGCTAACGGCTGGCGAGGGGAAGCCGCCAGCTAAGAACGGCTCACTTTCCTCCCCTTCACCGCCTTCAAACTCCTCTTTTCCTGCTTCCTCTGGCCCATCACCAACCGCCGGGCCGGCACCCATCACCATCCTTCCAGACCTGCCGCATGCACCCAACGGTCTGCACATTGGCATCGTTGCCGGCCACGCCGGTTACGATGCCGGCGCAGTTTGTCCCGATGGCCTGACGGAAGCAGAGGTGAACATGGTCATCGCGCGAGAGGTCGTCGCTCAACTCATCCACAGCGGGTACCAGGTTGATCTGCTTCAAGAGTTCGATGATCGCCTCTCTGGCTACCGTGCCGACGCGCTAGTCTCCATCCACGCTGACTCATGTGACGTACCCGGTGCCACCGGCTTTAAGGTCGCCCGCATCACCGACAGCGCCATCCCAGAAGATGAGGATAGGTTGGTGGATTGTCTCTACACGCAATATGAGGCAACGACTGGCCTGCCGCCTCACGCCAACAGCATCACTGACAATATGACCAACTATCACGCCTTCCGCGAGATAGATTTCTACACACCAGGCGTCATCATCGAAACGGGCTTCTTGCTAGAGGATCGAGATTTGCTGGTGCACCGTTCGGCGTTGGTAGCCCAGGGCATCGCCACCGGGGTGACATGCTTCCTCGAAGACTCGAGATAGGGTCTCAGATTCCTCACCTCAATTTGACAATCACGCAGTATAGGCGTATACTGCAATACATACCCCCTGGGGGTATCTAAATAATCTAATCAGTGAGGTAGAATCATGACCAAGCAAGCGATTGATAGCCCGATCCACGTGAGTGATGATGCTTTTGAGCAGACCGTGCTCCAGGCGGCAGTACCGGTGATTGTTGACTTTTGGGCACCTTGGTGTGGCCCCTGCAACATGGTGGCTCCAATTCTTGAGGAGGTTGCCAAGGAATACACAGGAAAAGCCCTTGTGGCCAAGGTGGACACCGATCAGAACCAGGAATGGGCCACCAAATATGGTGTGCGCGGTATTCCCACTATGTTATTCGTCAAAGATGGAACGGTAATGGATCAGCAGGTGGGCGCTGTGTCCAAGCAAGTAATCGTCAACAAACTGACTGCTCTGTTGGACTAACACAAAATGCCTTCTTGGATACAAGAGAACTGGTTTATCCTGGCATTCTTAGCAGTGATCGTCACTGCTTTTGTGGTGCTGCGCAGCAAGCCCAGCGATATCGGATCGTCCGATGAGCTGAGCCAGCGCTTGGCGGTCGGCCAGCCAACGGTTGTCACCTTCTACTCCAACTTCTGAAGTGGCTGCCTCTTGGCAAAGCTCACCGTTGATGGGCTAGAGCGCGACTTAGATGGGAAAGCAGCTGTGTTGCGCCTCGACGTGAATGGCCCAGTAGGGAGACAAGCTGCAGCCCGCTTTGGGGTCCGAGCTGTACCGACCCTGATAGTCGTTGACGGTCAGGGTCAGGTCGCCCTCACCCAGGTTGGCAAGCTTCATTCCGCCGATGTTCGGCGCAAAGTCGAGGATTTACTTTCAACAACTGGGGGGTGAGATTGAGTCATGCCAATCTATGAGTATGTGTGTCAGGATTGCGGCGAAAAGTATCAAAAACTCGTGCGCTCGAGCTCGACCAAAGTGGAGCTGGTCTGTCCCAAGTGTGCAAGCACTCATGCAAAGAAGGCTATTTCCCTTTTTTTTGGCACCCGCGCTTCTGGCAGTCAATCCTCAATGGGATCCGCCAATCCGGCTCCGGCTTGCGGGCCTGTTGGTTGAAGCATTGGATAAGATGGAGACCGGGTGTCTCCAGAGTTTGACGAGTGGAAACCATGCGTGCTGCTGCCTGCAATAGTCTAATCAACCGCCTGCAACGTATGGAGGGACAGGTTCGGGGTGTACGTCGCATGCTCGAAGAGGGACGCGACTGCCACGAAGTACTTACCCAGCTGGCTGCTATCCGCGGTGCTGCTCACAAGATTTCGGTACTCGCCGTTCGGGAATACGCCGTCAACTGTTTGACGAATCCCGATCCTCGCAGATCGCCCCACGAGACTATTGCCGAAATGGTACGGACGTTGGAGAATCTCCCCCACTAGTCTCTCACAGAATCTGTACCTGATAGTCAGCCAAATCACAGTCCAATCGGCTGTTCTCCACCCAGCTTACCACCCGGCTGAGCAACCCTTGGGCATAGTCCCGATCACTGGATACGCAGGTCACCCCGATCACTGCCCATTGCCACTGGTCCTGGGCACCCACCTCAGCCACAGAGATGTTAAACTCGTTCCGCAGCCGCGCTATCAGGCTCTTCACGATTTGACGTTTGTCTTTGAGCGATGCCGTGCCCGGCATACTCAGCTCTAACGTACACACACCAACGACCATCGCAGAATCTCCTTACACGTTCGTATCGAGTTTGCTGCTCACACTTCAGCCGATTGAAGTTTCCGACTGCTGGCCATCGCCAACCGGCTCTGTGCCGTTAGACGCGACGATTCCATTCGTCGTTCCCGTAGCGCGTCTGGTACAGATGGTCAGTGAGGACACACTCGTGCTCGCTCAGCTCACCAGGCTCAAGTTGCAGATTCAAGGCATCGCCGAAACCATGCGCCAGCGCCGCCGCCGCCTCGTCAAACGAGACTGAACGTCCCAAGGCCTGCTCTAGCGTACAAGCGTACGGCCCCAACGAACTCCTTTGGTCCACCGCAGGCGACGTCCGGGACTCCTCGCCGCATGCACGCAAACAGCCAAAGATGCCATCGAGATCGCCGACAAGAGGAAGCGTTCCATGCTGCAAAATCTGTCCCCGCCGCCGCACCTGGGCGCTGCCAATTAACTTCTTCCCTCCTACTGTGATCTCGTAGTTGGACGGGGTATCGAAACAGGCCGCACCTTCCTGTAGATTGACACTCTTGTTCTCCTGGGTCTGAAACACGTCTGCGCCCAGGATGCGCAAGCCAGTCAGGAGACCACGGCTCAGGCGGCGATACGATTCGACGATGCCACCGGCTACGCGCGCCTCACTTGCGCCCACTACTACACTGTAGGTGAGCTCGTCACGGTGCAGAATTGCACGTCCCCCTGTAGGCCGGCGCACCCAATCATATCCCAGGCGAGCACAGGCGCACTCGTCGACATCTGTCCAAGGCTCATTATAGCCCAGCGACAGGCACGGGGGGTCCCACTGATAGAAGCGCAGTGTTGGACGCCCCACGCTATCTGCCAAAGATTGCAGGATGGCTTCATCCAACGCCATGTTGACCGCACCGGCAGCCGGCGGCGTCATCAGAAGCCGCCAGGTAGCCAACGGATAGGAAGTAGTCATTACAGAGCAATTATACCACACCATTATAGCCAGTCAATCAGGAATCGGTCCAGATTGTCCTTGCGGAAAACCCGCATGGGTGGTAAACTGACGCGCAAGGCTGCGTTGACCCTTTCCTATCTAACTTCCACGGAGCTATCATGGCAACTGAGGCCCTCTATCGCAAGTGGCGCCCGCGCACTTTCGACGAAGTCATCGGGCAAGACCATGTAACGCGCACCTTACGAAACGCCCTGAAGACCGACCGGGTCGCACATGCCTATCTCTTCGCCGGCCCCCGAGGCACAGGCAAGACCACGTCAGCCCGCTTGCTGGCCAAAGCAGTCAATTGCCTGGGGGAAGGTAACAACAAGCCCTGTGGCGAATGCCGCATCTGTCGGGCCGTGGAAGAGAATCGGCTCATTGACATGATAGAGATTGACGGCGCCAGCAATCGCGGCATTGACGAGATTCGTGACCTGCGGGAGAAGGTTGGATTTCGCCCAGGCGAAGCCCGCGTGAAGTTCTACATCATTGACGAGGTTCATATGCTCACAGATCCAGCGTTCAACGCCCTCCTCAAGACGCTGGAAGAGCCTCCTCCCCACGTCATCTTCGTGCTGGCCACAACCGAGCCACACAAGATCCCCGCAACTATCATCTCGCGCTGCCAGCGCTTCGATTTTCGGCGCATCCCGCTGTCACATATGATCCCCTGGCTAACGCATATCGTCGACAAAGAGAACCTGGACATCGAGCCGCCAGCACTAGAGTACATTGCACAACAAGGTAGCGGCAGTCTGCGTGATGCCATCAGCTTGCTTGATCAGGTCACAGCGTCCACCAACGAAACCATCACCTTGGCAGAGGTGCAGGCCATGCTGGGTGCTGTTGCTTCACAATCTGTGGTAGCCCTGGTCAATTGCATGATCCAGGGAGAAGTGTCCGAAGGCCTTGAACTGATCAACCGCTCGATCGGGGACGGCAGCGAGCCGCGCCAGTTGGCCCGCGGCGTCGTTGAGCACCTACGTGGGTTATTGCTGCTGAAGATGGGTGACGGGGCAGGTCTGTTGCGAGCCAACGTAACCGATGAAGATCTGGAGTGTATGCAAGGTCAGGCCGCACGACTCAGCCCCCGCTGGCTGTTGCGAGCCACCCGTCTTTTCAATACGGCAGCACAGGAGATGAAAGCCAACTTCTTGCCCCAACTGCCGCTGGAACTGGCATTCGTGGAATCCTCGGTGGATGAAATGACGGTGGAAGCGGCTCCAGCCGCACCGACTCCAACCCACACCCAATCTCCTGAACGCCCGCAGGCTCGGCCCCCCGGCATTGAAACGGCCACACCAGCACGGCCGACACCACCTCTGGCCGCAGGCGTGACCGAGTCGCCAACTACATATGACACCCCGCCGGCTGCCCGGTACACAGTCGGTGAGATTTCTCTAGACATGGTGGAAGACAACTGGCGAACCATACTGGCCGATCTGCGACAGCTCGACAGCATGACACAAGGCTTGATGAACTCCGTAAAGCTGGTTGGCGTTGACGGAAACACCGTGATTGTTGAGGCACCATCCGAGCTGCTAAAGGGACGCATTGAACAGTCACGTGTTAGATCCCACGCGGAGCCCTGCATCAGTCAGGCAATTGGCATCCCGGTCACACTCCGTTGCGTGACAAAGGGCGAGTACCGATCCGCCACACAATCTCCACCCTCTCCACCATCTCCGGGTGAGACGATTCAGCACCGTAGTCAGGAGCATCCTCAACCGGCACCAGATTCAAATGCCGAGGAAGTGAGCAGGACTCCGGACAATTCAACTTTGCAGGATGATCCACTGCTCCAAGAGGGATTGAATCTCGGGGGAGTGATCAGAGAAACTGAAACATAACTCAACAAGCGGTACCACAGGAGGTGATGGATGGCAAAACGTAAAGGAAAGGGGGCACTCTTGCCCCAAGGATCTGCCGGCGGCATGGCTGGCCAGCTGCAGAAGCTGCAGCAAGACATGATGGCCACCCAGGAAGCGTTGAGGGACGAAGTTGTGGAGGTCACAGCTGGCGGTGGCGCCATCACAATAGTGATGACAGGAGATCAGCGAGTCCAGTCCCTCACGATCGATCCGGAAGTCGTGGATCCTGACGATGTTGATATGTTGCAGGACCTTATCGTGGCGGCGGTCAACGAATCTATTCAGAAGTCGCAAGGTCTGGCGGCGGAACGTATGGGTGGACTCACGGCTGGGCTGGGAATACCGGGCCTGTTGTGAGGATTTGAGGGTAGCGTGTCTGTGCATCTTCTGGTTGAGCCGGTCGCAAGACTCATAGATGAATTCTCACGTCTGCCCGGCATCGGACCCAAATCCTCAGCCCGGCTTGTGTTTCACCTGCTGCGAGCACCCGAGGAGCAGGCGCTGTCGCTGGCTGAAGCATTGCGCCATCTGCGGGAGCGTACCACCTTTTGCAGCGTTTGCTTCAACATCACCGAGGCTGACCCGTGCGCCATATGCACCGACCACGGGCGTGACCGCTCTCTTATCTGCCTGGTGGAGGAACCGCTCGACGTGGTTGCCATCGAGCGGACTGGTGAGTATCACGGACTCTATCACGTCCTGCACGGCACACTGTCACCTGTGGAAGGCATTGGCCCCGACGATCTGCATATAGCCGACCTGTTGCCTCGCCTCAGCGCAGAGCCCCCTGTACGGGAGGTGATCATCGCCACCAACCCCAATATGGAAGGCGAAGCAACGTCTATGTACATTGCCCGGCAGCTGCAAGACAGGAGCATTCGCGTGACTCGCCTGGCTCGAGGCCTGCCCGTCGGTGGCGACCTCGAGTATGCTGACCAGATCACCCTGGGTCGCGCAGTATCTGGCCGCCAGGCGATCGAATAGTGGGCTATATGTCAACAACAGCTTTGCATTTCCCTTATGACTGAGGTACACTAATCCGAAATGGAGAACTCTGGACGGGCAAAAGCGTTAGAAACAACTCTCCTCAACCTGCACAAGCGATTTGGCGATGGGGCCATCATGAAGTTGGGAGAGAGCACCCATCTGCAGATAGAGAGCATTCCTACCGGGTCTCTTTCGCTGGA
>SDBU01002303.1_pt1 | contig 25669 bp, 23 predicted proteins | sample 2277071 | NCBI WGS metagenome assembly SDBU01 (sample SAMN10397929, study PRJNA504765) | marine sediment metagenome | isolation source: marine sediment core GS08_GC12, 126 cmbsf | place: Arctic Ocean: Gakkel Ridge, Loki's castle | collected 2008
GTATAGCTACATTGTAAATCTTTGGCAGGCAATGGCGTAGTTCCGTGATAAACAATTTAAGCAACTGCTCTGGCTTTGTCAAGCTTCACCATTGTACCCTCTGACGGTTTGTGCAATAATCCAATAGTACTGTAAGTACGTTCCCCTGTGGTGATGCCCACTAGCTATTCTCTTGACAACAAATATAGCCTATTGTACTATTGATTTAGGGCAGTTAGTATGCCAGATGGCACAGTAAGGGACACCAAAGATGGAAGATAGAAGCAAGACAACAGAAGAGCTCATCAGTGAATTGACCGGGTTACGCCAACGGACTATAGAAGAGCTCATCAGTGAATTGACGGAGCTGCGCCAGCGGACAACTGAATCGAAAGCATCAGAAGCCGAGCGAAAGCAAAGGGAAGAGGCTCTGAAGGCATACTCAGAGGCGCTGAGAGAGCTGGTGGAGGAGCGAACCAATGGTCTTCAGGCGTCGGAGGAAAAGTTACGGCGGATGTTCGAGTCTATCACTGATGGGATAATAGTTGCCGATTTCAACTTGGTTGTCACCGAGGTAAACGAAAAAACGGTGGAGATACATGGGTTCGGTTCCAGGGATGAGATATTGAGGAGGAGCGTCTTTGATCTCATTGCCCAGCGGGACCATCCAAAGGCAGCACGGAACATGCAAGAAACTCTAGAAAAGGGGTCAACCTGGAATATCGAATACACTTTCCTAAAGGCAGATGGCTCTGAGTTTCCCGTCGAATTAAGCACCAGCCTACTAAAGGATGCCCAAGGTAATCCAACCGGCTTCATCGCAATCACCCGGGACATGACGGAGCGCAAGAAGATAGAAGAAACGATAAATTTACTGTCCACAGCAGTAAGAACAAGTGTTGATGCTATCAGCGTTGCGTCTCCCGTTGATAGCAAACTCATATTCTGTAATGACTCCTTTCTGAAGTGGTGGAAGGTTGAGGGCGAATATCATGACCTGAACTATGGTGATTGCTTTGATGTCGACCGAGATATTATCGAGAAAGCTGCTCAAGCTACGATAGAAGGTGGATGGACTGGTGAGTTAATGGCTAAGGCGACAGATGGTAGAACATTTCCTGTTCTTGTAACCTCATCTCCGGTATTGAATAAGGACAGCAGGACTATTGGACTACTCAGTGTCTTCAAAGACATCACCGGGAGCAAACAAGCGGAGGAGGATCTGAGGAAAGCCTTGACCTTTTCCGAATCAATAATCTCCAGTGCCATGGATGGGATTGTAGTCACTGATCTAGAAGGTAAATGTATTCAATTTAATGATGCCTTCTTAAAGATGATGGGATATTCTGGTGGAGAACTCAAAAATGTGAATTTCCTCCAATTAACCCCTGAAAAATGGTCGTCAGAAGACGAAATGCAATTTACAAAGTTATTTCAGGGTATGCCGGTTACCAGTTTTGAAAAGGAATTAGTTAGAAAGGATGGCTCAGTATTTCCGGCTGCTCTTAGTGTCTCTCTGCTCACCAATGAAGAAGGCAAGCCCACCATGATGATGGCTATTACCAGGGACATTACCGAACAGAAACGGGTCGAGGGGGAGTTAAAATGTTCCAATGCCGAACTGGAACAGTTCGCTTATGTGGCATCGCACGATCTGCAGGAGCCGCTACGTATGGTGGCGAGTTACACGCAGCTATTGGCGAAACGCTACCACGACAAGCTTGATGCTGATGCCGATGAGTTCATCGCCTACGCTGTGGATGGGGCGAACCGGATGCAGGCGTTACTTAATGGTCTGCTGGACTATTCCCGCGTGGGCACCCACAGAAAGCCGTTCAAGTGGACATTTTGCGAGGCTGTTTTTGACCAAGCGGTGGCTAATATGAAGGTGGCGATTGAGCATAGTGGGGCGGCGGTGAACCACGACCCCCTACCAACTGTGATGGCTGAGGAGGGTCAACTGGTACAGTTGGTCCAGAATCTGATTGGCAACGCTGTTAAGTTTCGCAGCAAGGAACCACCACGCATTCATATTTCGGCCGAGAAAAAGGACAACGAATGGGTATTCTGTGTCAAGGATAATGGCATCGGTATTGATCCGCAGTATGCGGAGCGCATCTTCGTAATCTTTCAGCGCTTGCACACCAAAGAAGAGTATGATGGCACCGGTATGGGTTTGGCCATCTGCCGGAAAATTGTGGAGCGCCATGGCGGACGTATCTGGGTGAAGTCGCAGCCCGAAGAGGGCTCGACATTCTATTTCACAATCCCCGTAGCAGGAGGTGGCTAACCATGAATGGTCAAGCAATGACCCGACCTATTGAGATACTCTTGGTGGAGGATAACCCCGGTGACGCACGGCTGACGGTAGAAGCCCTCAAGGAAGGCAAGGTGCGCAACAGGCTTCATTTTGCAGAGGACGGCGTAGAGGCCATGGCCTTCATGCACAGAGAGGGTAAGTATGCTGAGTCACCACGTCCAGACCTTATACTGCTCGACCTGAATCTACCGAGGAAGGATGGCCGCGAGGTATTAGCCGAAATTAAAGAAGACCCCCAGTTGAAACGCATCCCGGTGGTGGTCCTGACAATTTCCAAGGCTGAAGAGGACATCATTAAGACCTACAACCTGCATGCGAACTGCTACATCACCAAGCCGGTGGACCTGGAGCAGTTCATCACGGTGGTGAAGTCTATCGAAGACTTTTGGCTGACCATCGCCAAACTGCCATCGGAGTGAAGGAGATGAGTGATAAACCTATCAAGACTCTGTTGGTTGAGGATAACGTTGGCGATAGCTGTCTGATCCGCGGGATGTTGGCCGAAGCTAGGGGAGCGACCTTCGATTTGAAGTTTGCTGACCGGCTGCAGGCAGGTCTGGAGCATCTAGCCGGCGGAGGAATCGATGTGGTTCTTTTGGATCTCGGCCTCCCTGACAGCCAGGGACTAGAAACACTCAGCCAGGCTCACGCTCAAGCACCGGAAGTGCCAATAGTGGTTCTGACCGGTATCGATGACGAAATGCTTGGAATTCAGGCGGTTAAGAGGGGCGCACAGGATTATCTTATGAAGGGGCAGGTGGATGGGAATTTGTTGGTGCGCACCATGCGCTATGCCGTCGAGCGCAAGCAGGCGGAGGAAAGAGAACGGCAACTACAACTACAGCTTAATCTCAGTAGCCACCTGGCTTCCGTGGGGGCGATGGCCAAGGGCGTTGCCCACGAAATAAACAATCCCCTGACCAGCATTATCGGTTTTGCTGAGTTATTAGTGCAAAAGAATATCCCTGAAGACACCAGGGAAGTTGTACAAATCATCAGCGATAACGCCCAGCGGGTAGCCAGTATTGTCAGCAGGCTGCTTACATTTGCCCACCAGCAGAAGCTAGAGCGCACGTATGTCAATATTAACGAAATAATAGAAACCACTCTGGCCATACGAGCCTACCCTATGGAGACCAGTAACATAAAGGTTACCACCCAACTTGACCCTGAGTTGCCCTGGACTATGGCTGACGACGGTCAACTCCAGCAGGTATTCCTTAATTTACTCATAAATGCCGAGATGGAGATGAAATCGGCCCATGGTGGGGGTAACCTCGTAACTAAGACAGAGACGATAGAGAACACCATTCGGGTATCAATTACTGATGATGGTCCCGGGATTGCTAAAGAAAACCTGTGGCACCTGTTTGACCGCTTCTTCACCACTAAGGAGATAGGTGAGGGGACTGGTCTGGGCTTGAGTATTTGCTATGGGATAATAACGGAGCATGGCGGCAGAGTGTATGCTGAAAGTGAATTGGGTAAAGGGGCCACCTTTATCGTGGAACTACCTATAGCCGCTGAAGACAAAGAGCCGGGCCAACCGCCGATGAGCCTTAGAAGGCAGCAAAAGCCGAGATACTGGCAGTAGATGACGGGTCAGCAATTAAAGGTTCCTAAGTCGAATACTAGCTGACAAAGGGCATTAGGGAGAAGCTGTGGACAATGCCAGTGATGACTTGGAGAATACTTGTGAGTGAGAGGTATAGTCCTATCCAGCTGGATATCCGGCTACCAGGGGGACCAAATGGACAGGAGAAAAATACTCATAGCCGATGACGAGGCAGATATCAAGCGGCTGGTGAAAAGTGCTTTAGGTACAGACTACATGGGCGCACTGTCAGATAATTTGACATAAAGTCTTGGCCTGTGGCAGGATGGGTCTTGGGTCACCTGAGTTTCTGGCTTGCCCCTTGCCTAATTTTCCATTTTGGTCTCTTTCTCTAGCACTTCAGCCAGGGCTTTATAACCTTCGCCGCCAAAAGACTTGAACTGCAGGGCAAGAAACTCGGAAAACTTAAAACCTTTAGCATTAATCCAGTCTCTATGTACCTTGTCTCCTCGGCCGATCATATGCCGGGCGAGGTCCGTAGCGGAATCGGACACCTTATTACAAACCGGACAGTGATAACTCATTACTTACCTCCTGCCTATATTACACCAAGGCACTGCTTAGACTATTTGTCTTGCGGGTTTTTCTCCTTTAGGGCTCTAAGAATTTTCTCCGGGGTTATAGGCAGGTCATTTATCCTCACGCCGACTGCTTTATAGATAGCATTACCGATGGCACCAGCCGTGGGATTAGTGAGTCCTTCACCAGCCTCCTTGGCGCCAAATGGTCCCTCGGGCTCATAGGTGTCAATGGGTAAAACCTTGGTCTCCGGCATATCCAGGGAGCGAATAAGCTTGTAATCGGCAATCGATGGGTTAAGTATCTTGCCATCATCCATTGGCTGGTCTTCACAGAAGCCATAGCCTCCGGCCATCATTATTGCTCCCTCCAGTTGCCCTTCAATGCCTACTGGGTTGATTACCGTGCCACTTTCATGGGCAGTAGTTACATTTACCAGCTTATATTTGCCGGTCTCTAAATCCACTTCCACCTCGACAGCCTGAAGCCCAAAGCTATAAGCAGGAGATATCATGCCTTTACGGTGGGGGGTATAGTGCCCGCGACCGAGGATAACGTCGCCATCTCTACCCCTGGTAGCCTCTTTCACGATATCAAAATAGGAGACGCCCCTTTCCGGACGGTCGACCAGGTGAATCCATTGGTCTTTGATATCCAGGTCATAGGCAATGTTGGCGCTTAGTTTAGCAGCAGCGAATTCCAGGAGCTGGCGCTTGGCATCGGCGGCTGCCATCTTAACTGCATTACCGTTCATCAATGTTTCCCGGCTGCCCCAGGCGCCAAGGTCGGCGGGACAGATTCCGGTATCAGCAGCATGTATTCTGATATCATCAAGGTGTACCCCCAGCTCCTCGGCACAAATCATGCTCAGTGTGGTATCAGAGCCTTGCCCGATCTCACAGGCTCCGGTAAACAGGTCAACCTTACCATCAATATTTATCCTGACTATAGCTGCGGAAAAGGCATAGGGGGTATCAAACCAGTTGAAGATACCACCGGACATGAAACCATAGGCGGCTATACCTATACCGCGGTTGGGAGGTAGTTGGCCGCGCTCTTTAATGTGTTCCTCAATCTTGTCCAGGCACTGGTGCAGCCCGCAACTCTGGATATAAGCCTGCCCTGGTACCTCGTAATTAGGCGTCATTCCATTCTTACGTCTGATATCAATCGGGTCTATCCCCATGTCTTCAGCCAGCATGTCTAATTGCGATTCGCCAACGAATGTTGATTGGGGGGCGCCAAAACCGCGCATAGCTGAGGTTGGTGCCGTATTAGTATAAACCCGATAGCCATCGTACCGGTAGTTGGGATATTTGTAGGGGAATGACGAGAAGAACCCGGTCAGGTAAAGGGCTGTAGCCCCCATACCGGTGTAGGCACCGCCCTCAGTAATAACCCGGACTTCTTTTGCTAACAGAGTGCCGTCTTTCCTGGCACCGAGTTTAACAAAGTAGTACATCGGGGTTCGCCGCTTGGTAGCTGTAAATTCCTCTTCTCGGGAGAGAACTATCTTTACCGGCTGACATAGCTTCATGGACAGTAAAGAGGCGCAGAACTGGGCGGAGTCTAGCTCAAATTTACTGCCGAAACCACCTCCAGTGTGAGGTTTTATCACCCTCACATCACCCTCTCTTAAGCCGAGTATGTCGGCCAGCAGTGCTTGGATATAGTACGAAGCCTGGGTGGAAGTCCACACTGTAAGCTTACTGTCATAACCAAAGCTGGCGACGGCATCGTGGGTTTCCATGCAGACATGGGCTTGTGATGAGCATTTGAACTGGTCTTCACGAATATAGTCGCAGTGTCTGAAGGCTTCATCAACATCACCCCACTCAATATGACGCGTCACATTAATATTAAGCTCAACCCCTTCGTGAATCTGGGGCGCATCTTCCTTAATCGCTTCCATAGGGTTAAATACTGCCGGTAGCGGCTCATATTCAACCTCGATTAAGTCCAGCGCTTCTTCAGCCGTGTCTTCGTCAATAGCGGCTACTGCCGCCACCGGGTCCCCGATATAGCGAACCTTAGCCCGGCAGAGAATTTCTTCATCACAGAGTTCGGAGAAGCGACGCCAGACACCCTGTTTACGCCCCAGCGTGTCCTTTCCCGTGATTACTATCTTTACCCCGGTTAACTTTTCCGCCTGGCTGGTGTCAATGTTGAGAATCTTGGCGTGGGGGTGGGGACTTCTCAGGATTTTCCCGTAAAGCATACTGGGTAGAACCATATCGAAGGTGTATTTGGCACTACCAGTAACCTTTTCCGGTCCATCAACCCTGTGTACCCGTTTACCGATTACGGAGTAGTTGCTCATTCTGCCTCCTTATACTCACCCCTAACCACAGCGGTCGTGGCTCGGATAATACTGTTATAGCCAGTGCATCGACAGATGTTGCCATCGATGCCTTCTATTATCTGCCCGGTAGTGGGGTTCGGGTTCTCGTCTAGTAATGCCTTGACAGACATCAACATCCCTGCGGTACAGAATCCGCACTGAAAAGCACCATGGTCAAGGAAGGCTTTCTGTAGGGGATGCAGCACAGCTCTGTTGGCCAAACCCTCAACAGTCAGCACCTCCCCCCCGTTTGCCTGGAGGGCTAGTACTGAGCATGACTTAACCGCCATGCCATTAAGAATTACCGTGCAAGCACCACAAGCACTGCTATTACAACCCCTTTTGGTTCCGGTCAACCCTACATTGTCTCTCAAAACCTCTACCAGTAAGGTCTTAGGCTTTACATAAAGCTCATAAGGTTGTCCATTCACCGTCAATGTCAGTTCTTGTTTCACTTATGGGACCTCCTTCTCAGGCCTGCTTAGCTCTGGCTAAGGCTTCGTTGCCGACTCGTTTCACCAGAACCTTCACTAACTCTCGCCGGTACTCCTCTGAGGCACTGATATCTGATAAGGGTTCTGCCTCAGTGGAGGCTATTTGTCCGGCTTCTTTGAGTATATCATCGGTAATCTTCTTGCCTCTCAACACCTCCTCTGCCTGCTTGGCTCTTATTGGAGACGGTGCCGAGGCACCCAGTGCTATCCGGACATCAGCACAAGTGCCATCTTTCGAGTTTAAGGTAATTGAAACGGCAACTCCCACGGTCGCTAAATCGCTTTCTATCACGTTGAACTTGGTATAAGCCGTACCGGTGTGGTGAGGGCGCACCGGTACTTGAATCTCAGTAAGCAACTGGCCTGGCTCAAGCGCCGTCTCAAAGTAATCCAGGGTGAAGTCTTCAACCGCCATGGTTCTTTCGCCCTTCGGGCTAGCCAATTTCAAGGTGGCGTTTAGCGCTATCAGTACTGGTGCTGGGTCTCCAGCCGGGTCACCATGACAGAGGTTACCCCCTATAGTGCCCCAATTGCGGGTCTGAATTGAGGCCAGCCTTTGCTCCATCTCAGCCAGTACACTTAAACCATTTTGCAGTATTGGTGATTTTTCTATCGCCCGGTGTGAGGTCAAGGCGCCAATTCTCAGTCCTTCCTTAGCATCGGACTTAATGTAGTTTAGCTCAGATATGCCCTTAATATCGATTAAATACCTGGAGGCGACCAACCCTTGTTTCATCAAGATAAGTAGAGACTGCCCTCCGGCAATTACTTTACACTCATCTCCGTACTTGTCCAGCAAGGTGAGGGCTTTTTCAAGCGTCTTGGGGGCAAAGTATTCAAAATCTCTTATCATTCCCGTCTGGCCTCCTTGATTCTATTGGCTACCAGTCTTTGTTCCCGTATATTTAGCCTATTCCGCCATTCGACTCTTCAGCTTCTCTTGCAGGTTCCTGGTAAACTGATCTCCTACGTCCTTAGCTTTGGCCCGCATTATCCTTTCCCCGAAGGTGGCCATCCGGCCGACTATACTGACATTCGAACTATACGATACCTCTACTTCATCCTTCGAGATTTCAGTCAGGTTAACAGTGGTCTCTTGACTGAAGGTACCCGCTTTACTTAACTCGGCACCTCTGCCAACTGCTTTTAGATATCTTGGTGGGTCAAGCTCAGTCAGGGTGGTGGTGAACTTGATCCTTACGGTTATCGGCCCGACCTTCTGTTTGACTATTGTTTCATAGGTCTTATCATCAATGGCTTCCATTTTTTCAGCACCGGGAATGCAAGAAGCCAGTGTCCCCGGCTCAAGCAGAAAATCCCAAACCTCCTGAATAGGCGCTTTCAGGGTAAACTTTCCCTCCATTAGCATTTTAGACTAGACCTCCTTACTTACATAAATTGCCCCAAAAGGGCGTATCACTCTTGTCTGAGCGATGCGTCTATTTTCGCATATCAACCTATAGTTATGCAAGCCTTCCGATACGGTTGCCTTAATATCCGTGGTTACATTAGCGCTATTGGCAAAAGACTTACTACTCAAGAAGAGCGCGACGGGGTTCTTTTTCAAGTAATGGGTAGCGTGTTAGCTCCCCGGTATCGGTGTAGAGAGAACGGCTGCTGGGACACGGGAAACCTCTATCAGGTCTGAGCGGGACAGGAAAATATTAGGGTAGGCAGGGTGGGAGAACTGCTCCAAGGCTCTCTGCCTATCGGGATCGGCACTATAGTAGACGCTGTCCACTGGGACTACTGTCCAGTAGTCCCTCAAGTGGAACCCCATCATCGTGTGGTAAACACATACATTAATCGCTCCACCGGTGACAATGGCGTAGTAGCGGGTGGGGTCAGGAGCCAGCTTCGGCAATATCTGGTCCAGGTCCCTCCGGTAGAATGGGTCATGAGAAAACTTTTGGACGATGATGTCTTCTTCCTGAGGCTTCAGCTCCTCGACAATTTCCACAGCCCAGGTTCCCACCTCCAAAACTGGCTTCTGGCTAAAGACGGTAACCTCGGGTTCCCGAAGGGTGCGCACTGATTGAATATAGATGACGGAGATACCGGCACTGCGAGCTCGCTGGACGAGACCACTAATGGCAGAGATAACCCCGGGCATAATCTGGGCACTTGTCTCTGTGTATAGCTTCCCTCCTGGTTTGCAAAACTCGTTCTCCATGTCCACGATTATCAGGATGGCATTTCCGGGATGGATGTGGATGTTCTGCAGCAATTTCATGACATTGCCTCCTGTGTTAGAGTAATGAAGTTCATATAAGGTTGTTAAGGCTTCGCCTCGGAAATGAGCACTTTGGTTAGTAGGGCTGATTTCCGGGAAAACTATTAAAGGGCTACAAATCCGTTAGAACAGTCACTATGATGGCTAACGCGGCCACTGATACTAAGGATGAGGCAATCCTTCTAAAGAGGGTCGTGTCTATTCTGGGCAACAATTTGATACCTGCATAAGAGCCTAACCATAGGGTTGGTAAAAAGATAGCGACTTTAGTTAGGAGGTCAGTCGTAATCATACCCAATGATGAAAATGCACCAATACTAATCACGCCAGTGAAAAGAAAGTAGGCAGCAAGAGTTCCAACAAATTTTTCTTTGACTAGCCCTTGATTAAGTAAGAAAAGCACCACCGGCGGGCCAGCAAAGCTAGTGCTAGCTCCGAGTATTCCTCCCATAAACCCGGCTATACTACAACCGAGGGTCTCCCTCTTAAACCGGTGGGAATGCCCCAACAGCAGTAGTACAGAGAATGGGATAACTAGGGCGGCTATGGCTAGTTTTATTATTGACGGCTCGAGCCTTGACAATAGATAGGCACCTAGAGGAACACCGGCGATGCTACCCAGACAAATGAACACCACTTTTTTCAGGTCAACATGTCGCCTTGTGTAAAACAAGACCAGGACATTGATGAAGCTACCAAGGATAATATTTATCACCACCACCGGTTTTGGTTCAAATACCAAGGTTAGCAGGGGAGTAGCGACAAGTGCATAGCCAAAACCGGAAACAGACCGGACAAATGCAGCCAGCAAAACAGCAAACGCAGCTAAAATCAAAGAACTCTCCCCCTTGTTTTTGCTCCTACCTCAGAACTCTCCTACCTAGTTTAAACGTCCTCTTGGAGACATTCAAACGTCAGGTCTCTCATGCCTCTTTTGACTTTTGGGTAAGACGTCAATAAAGGAACATCAGTGTCAATTGATTGAGGGATGGCGGAAGGAGTACAATCAGGTTCGACCACATAGTGCTTTACGCTCTCGACTGCTCCTGAAGCGATAATGCCAGTAATTATGCCGATGGGCCTAACTTAGAGAGCGGTACTAATTTTGGGGGCATCCCAATACCACCTTTGATTTACTTCTTGCTCGCCTTTTCGCGGAGTCTACTCTCTCTCCTTGCCTGCGCCTCACGATTTCTCCGCACCTCCTCTTCTGTTTCTAGGATAAGTGGGGGCAACACAGTGGGTTTACCGTCTTTATCGAGGGCAACAAGGGTCAGATAGGCAGAAGCCGTATGCCGAATCTCACCAGTTATCGGGTTCTCAGACTCCACGCGGACACCTACTTCCATTGAGGTTCTTGCAACTAAATTTGGGCTAGCTTTTAGCGTGACCATGTCGCCGACAAAAACGGGATGATGGAAGTCAAGACGGTCAACGGAGGCAGTTACCGCATTTCCTCGTGCGTGCCGGACCGCAACCGCGCCTGCCGCCATATCTATGAGCCTCATGATGACTCCACCATGCACATTTCCAGCCACATTTACATCCTGTGGGGTCATTACCTGCACCATAACGATACTGCTTTCGTTAGCCCTTTTCTCTTCCATTTCTTTTCCTCCTTGCCAGATTCGTCGGCCATTCCCCCAACATGCAAGCGTTTATAGATTAGGCGCATGATTGTCTTGTTAAGGGGATATCTAAAGCCCCTGACCTCACCCTTCACGACTTTGTTGTTCATTGTGCCTTCGTAGGTGTGCTATTGGTGACAATAGATGCTAATCCAAATAATGGATGAGTCGCACTCATTTTAGGCAAAATGCATCTAATTTTCAAGTAGGGTTTAACTCCCGTCGGATGCACAATCTCAGACAATTTTCCGTTCTTGTAACCCCCAGGTAAAGTCTATGATGGTAATGCGACAATCACTGTATGAAAAACAGCAAACAAAGCCATTGACATTATAATTGTATACGCCTATAAGAAATGTTAAATGACATATGTACAGCGTAAGAGAAGCTGCCAGAAAAAGAGGCATCTCGCAGATACCTTCGACTACTACAAAAAGGTGAGGTAGATGGCAAGAAGCTAGCTAGGGATTGGGTAGTGCTTGACTTGACCTACAGAAGAAAAAGAAAACCAAAAGAGGTAAGAAGTAAAAGATAAGCCAAAATCACTAGGCAATTAGCTAGGGAGACAGGGGTCTCAGTCAGTTATCTGTCCCAGGTTGGGAATAAGCGGGATTAAATAAGTTATTAAGCAAAATGGATTTGACACCTTTGTATCAACTAGCTACAATATTCAGCGTGGGCCGCTAGCTCAACTGGCAGAGCAGCTGACTCTTAATCAGCAGGTTCCGAGTTCGAGTCTCGGGCGGCTCACCAATTTTGAAGCTATTTCGACCCATTTTTTATTATCCTCCTTTGAATTTTCCAGTCTAACATGAAACTGGACTCTCTTTCGGGGACAGGTCAATTAATTCAAATGTATAAGCCAGTTAAGAAGGTTGCATTAACAGTTCTAGCTGCATCTGTATTAGGTAGTGGTTTAGCTGGTGCAATAGGATGTACTAAATCTACCCCTATACCCAATCCAAAACCAGAACCAACACCTGTGCCAACATCTGCTTATGAGCTTGCTTTGGAAAAGCTAGATTCTAAAATAGCAGAATATTGGAAAGGTGTTCCACTTAATCCAAATAGTGAACAAGCAATAAATGAGCTTGTTTTTATACCTGAAGAAGGAAGATTAGTTCTTGCAAAGGACATTGAGGCCTATATAGAAAACAAAAAGATTGAAGGTGGGGAGCTTTCTGATTTAATTGACCCTGACAGGGATGGAATAAAAAGCAGCGAAGATTCTAATCCAATGGATCCTAGCAATTCTACTCAAGAAATATCTCCAAAAACATTTAGCTTTGTCCGTAATTTGGTAAAATACAATAATTCACAAGGTAATCTTAAAACATTGCCTGAGATTTACCCTGGTTTGGATAAATTGATAGAGGTTGTTGAATCAAACTCTGAATTAACAAGAGATTTTTCTTCTCAACAAAATCATATACTTGCTAATTTAATTAGTGGAATACCTGGAATAGCTAACTATCCTAAAGCTATGAGGCAAGGAACAATACAAGTAGTCAATCAGGATTTAACTGATGAATATTCATTAAAAGAATTTGTGATTCCTGCTATTGCATGCAAGGTTCAACTGCAGGAAAAAGGCAAGATAAACGCTTTAAATGGTCTTGGCATTCCAGATGAAGCTCTTGAAGAAGAAGGGATTAGGCAGATTCTACTTCCAATTGAACTCAGAGAGATTAACTTAACGACTGGTGTTTTTACTTTGGCTAACATTGAAACTGGGGTATATAATGTCAGTGTAGATAAAAGTTTAGGGAAATCACCACTGGAATGGTTGCATGAGATTGCAGCAAGAGATTTTAACGACAAGAATTCTAACGGATATAAATTTGTTTATAGAGAAAATGCTATTGGAACTTATGGTCCAATTACACCATGGAAAAATAGCGCAAACAAATTTGTAGAAGGTGTTGATATGCTTTTGCAAAATGGAGACGACCTCACGTTCTTTTTAATTCGTTATCCGACCTATTTAAGAGCTCCTTCAAATCTTAATCTTGGTAATGATCTTGTTCCTGAATTGACTGAACAGAGGGGACCTTATTATTCTGTTGTTTTAGGGGGTTTATTTGGCGAAGCACTTTTTGATGTTGTAGCTAATTATCCTGGTCGCACTAATCCAGCTCGTCCCCAATCTCATTCTGAAGCATTCCGATTAATGAGCAATACATCAGACAGCTGGCTTTTGCCTTATCGTTTCGGATTCTGGCCAGACAGACAAGCATTTATTGATGACTACAAAGATAGGCTTCTTACACCTTCTGTAGGATTAAGGCATGCTGATGGTAATTACGAGCAAATAATATTTGAGCAAAGTTTATCTCAACAGAAAAAATAGCTGATAAAATAAATAGTGCCTTGTTAATTCTTATTATTTTGTTTCTTGAATTTATTTTATGGATCGCAAAGCCAAGCTGTATAAGTTGGATATATTCCTAAACCAATACATTGAGACTCTTGACCAACAGCAACACTGGATGTGAGATGGTTTTAGTTTTGTTAGAGAGATTGACAACAGAGGAGTCGCGGTCTTAACATGGTTGCAGAAGTTCCTGCACACGAACTACTATCATAAAACATTCTAGGGGAGGTTGCAGAATGTCTGAGCGCTACCAATTCCCAAGTTTCAAGGCTGCGGCAATTCAGGCTGGCCCGGTGGTCAGAGATGCACCGGAGTATTTTGATACTCAAGGAACGCTTAATAAAGCGGTGAGCCTTATCAATGAGGCTAGTAGAAATGGTGCGAAGTTAATTGTATTCCCGGAGGGCTGGATGCCATGCTTCAGCTATTGGTCCCTAGACCTCAGTGAGGTTAATACTTTCAGAGATATCTGGGCTAAATATCTGTGGAGTTCGGTTGAAGTACCTGGCCCTGAGACAGAAGCCTTATGTGATGCGGCAAAAAATGCTGATAGCTACGTCGTCATGGGTATCAATGAGAGAGACCGGAAATTTCGGGGCAGAATGTATAATTCTATGCTTTATGTGAGCCCACGCGGCGAGATTATGGGTACACACCGCAAAATATGCAACACGGTGCACGAGCGTTTTTTTCACACACCGGGGGACGGTGGAGATAACCTAAAGACAGTATTCAAAACCGAGATAGGCAATATAGGTGGCTCGATCTGTGGGGAGCACTCACAACTGGCACTGATCTACAATTGGATCATGCAGGGCATACAGGTGCATTGTTCACTATGGCCAGGAACCGCTGGACCGAAAACCGCCACTGATATTGGAACTCGGGCTGTGTGTAATGCCGCTTGTGCCTATGGGGTGCTGGCCGCAACCTATATCCCAGAGAAGGACCGACCGCAAAACTTTTACCGTAACAGTTTGTTCAGCATACCCGATTCCTTCCGTGGTGGCAGCGGTATAGTAAGTCCATATGGCGAATATGTGGCCGGGCCAGTTTATGACCAAGAAGCCATCGTTTACGGTGATATCGACCTGGCAGACACTGATAAAAGTCGGTTTGCCGTTAATCTAGTTGGTCTTTACAGTCGGTGGGACTTGATTAGTCTTAATGTTCGCCAGGAACCTTACGAGCCAATAGAGCATATGGAAGCATTGGAGATGGTGCCGTTAGAATCAGACAGAATAATAGACTTAGAAACACAGGTAAATCAGCTTCAGCAGCAAATCGCTGTTTTGTGTGGCACGAGTAAGGACGATAGTGTAGAAGCATAGGTTGAGGTGATGAAATGAGGGCATTGGAACCGGCAAATAGGATGACGGTGGCTGGTGCCCTTTTTGGCTAAGCTAGGCTTGAAATATAACCTCCTGGTAAGGAGGTGCCAGATGAACAAGGACCAAGATAAGACAAAAGAACGAAAAGAGGGAACGTCGGGAAATGGGCGGGGTAATTAGTCTCCTCAACTGAACAGTGTAGCCTACGGGCTATTAATATTTCTACTGGCCATTGGTATATCACAGATCTTTGGCTTAATGCGCATTGTCAATTTAGCCCACGGCGCCTACTATATGTTCGGTGCTTACGTAGATTTGTCTATTGTAAAAGCGACTGGAACTTTCCCGCTGGGTCTACTAGGGGGAGGCATTGCTGTCGGTCTAATTGGCGTGGTAATAGAACGGCTATTTCCCCGTCATTTATATAAGGAAAACCTTCGCTATCTAGAATCTACTACAGGGGGTTTAATATAAACAGTAGGGCGTATTCTATCATTTAATAGGTATGTTTTAGTACGACTAAATTGGGTATAACAGTGGATGTGCGAATCTTGCCCAGCCAGTTAAAATACTAATCGTGTACGAAAACCGCACAAGTGTTTTATTCGGCGGCGATCCGAAGGAAGGAGCAATTTTTAAACGTGACTCTGTTCCGACAATCTTGAAGCTTAAAATGCTGTGATGTGACAAGCGAGTCTAAACTGGTATAAAGGGGGTGGACATGGTAAATGAGTAACATTGCCCGATGGTATATGGGATCCAAATAAAGTAAGAAGGAGGCGAAAAAAGAAGGTGAGGAAGAGAAGGATGAAACGAGTTATATATGTATTGCTAGTAACGATGTTATTGACAGGTTTGTTATCAGCCTGTGCAAAGACAGCACCACCACCGCCTGCCCCCACACCAGCACCAGCTCCAGCCCCAGCACCGGCACCAGCTCCAAAGCCAACACCCGGCAAAACTATAACGCTTAAGGCGATTACGTATTCAACCACTCACGATGTGAGCAACGTGATCTATAGGAAGCTTTGGGACAGAATGGTAGAGAAGTCCAAGGGAGAACTGGTTATCGATTACGTCGGTGGACCAGAGGTGCAAAGCCCTTTCGGGCAGGCTGCGGCCGTACAAAAGGGTGCGTTTGACATGACCTTGACTGGCCAATGGCTTTATAACAGAATGATGCCAATAATTGAGGTAATGGCCATGTCGACGCTCAGTGCCCAGGAGGAGCGCGATAACGGCTTTTATGACTTAATGCTGGCAGAGCATAAGAAGACCGGTCTCTACTGGTTGGGGCACGGGTTCATGGTTGATCCAGGTAAGCTGATGCTCTATTACGCTTTTGACAGGGAGATTAAAAGGCCCTTTGATCTAAAGGGACTAAAGATGGGCGCATGGGTCCCGAATCCCATGTACGAGTACTTTGGTATGAATATCATCACAATAGCATGGGATGAGCAGTACACTGCCCTAGAGCGTGGTCTCGTCAATGGCGTTGGTTCATACCCACTCTACTCTATACTGGACAAAGGCTTCCACGAGCTGACCCCGTTCATCATCGACCATCCATACAAACTGGTCAGATATGAAACCGTAATAAACCTCGATAAATGGAACAGCCTTCCCAAACATCTGCAAGAGGTAATTATGGAGTCCCAGCTTGAGATGGAGCAAGAGTGGCCAGCCTTGTATGGTGCGATGGAGGCCAAGGCCAGGCAACAACTAATTGACGAGGGGGCGAAGTTTATCAAGTTCTCGGATGCGGATGCAAAATGGTTTATTGACACCATCTACACGTCACTGTGGGAACACTCGCTAAACCTCGTCGAAAAGGGGGGTGGTGACCGGGGGCTTGCCTTGAGAATGAGGAAGATGTTGACAAAAGAGTAAACCGGTGCCTTTTTGCCTCGGGATTGCCCGGGCTGGCAAACCCCCAGTGGGCATTTGCCAGCCCGGAGCATTTGTTTGGCTGTGTAAGATGTCCAGTGGTGTGTCAGCGCTCGGCCAGGGGGTAGTGTGAAGCTGATAACGCGCGGTAACGCGCTTTTTAATAGAGCCCTTGATGTCCTAGCTTTTTTTGCAAATTTCCTCGTCGCCTCTATGATGATACTCGTCAGTCTAGAGGTTGTCTTAAGATTCCTGGCCGGGCGATCAATAATGGACTGGCTAATAGAAGTCGCCGAGTATAGTCTATTATGGATTACCTTTCTGGCCGGCGCCTGGCTGTTAAGAAGTGAAGGGCATGTGAAAATGGACTTTGTCCTGCTTCGGTTAAAGCCAAGAGCTCAGGCCATGCTTATTTTCATTACCTCCATTCTGAGTGTAGTCGTCTTCCTGGTTATTACCGGGTTTAGCGCACAGGCCACCTGGGTTGCATTCAAGCTGGGTTACCATGATTACAGCGCGCTAATGCCTCTCACATGGCCTTTGATGTCCATTATTCCTGTAGGGAGCTTCCTGCTCTTTATCCAGTTCCTGAGAAGGAGCTATGACAACCTGGGGAGGTGGAGAGAGCTACAAGACCAAGAACAGGCAAGGATTGTAAATGAAACCCCATAAGCCTAAACGTAAGAGGTCAACAGCGTGGAATGGCAGTTAGCCCTCCTGGTCATTATGGGTACCTTGATAGTCCTGATGCTATCCGGACTGCCGGTGGCTTTCTGTTTCATGCTCATCAACGTGGTAGGGGTATTTGTGTGGTGGGGTGGCGTAGCGGGACTACAGCAGCTTGCCGACGGCTCCCTTTATGATTCTGTGACCACGTTTACCCTCCTGCCCTTGCCTCTGTTTATTCTCATGGGTGAAGTGCTGTTCCGCTCAGGAATAGCCCCTAACATGCTGGATGCCGTTGATAAATGGCTGGGGCGTATGCCAGGCAGGTTGGCCTTGGAAGCTGTAGCCGGAGGGACTATACTTTCAACCCTGACCGGGGCTCCCATAGCCAGTGTTGCTATACTAGGGTCGTCACTGGTGCCAGAGATGGAGAAGCGTGGCTACAAAAAGTCTATGAGCCTGGGACCTATTATGGGTAGCGGCGGTATAGCTATGATGATTCCCCCCAGTGGTCTGGCTGTCCTTTTAGCTTCTCTGGCCTTGATCTCCATTGGTAAGACCCTGATAGCTATTATCATTCCGGGACTGCTAATGGCTGCCCTCTATGCGCTCTATATTATCGGCAGATGCTGGCTACAGCCCTCCGTCGCTCCTCCCTACAGCTTGCCTCCCCTCCCCCTAAAAGGGAAGCTTGCAGCTACGCTGAAGTATATAGTGCCGGTAGGGGGCATTATCTTCCTGGTCATCGGAGTCATCCTCTTAGGTATTGCTACCCCAACGGAGGCGGCGGCCACCGGCTCCCTCGGCACCTTCATTTTGGCTGCCGCTTATGGGAAGCTGAATTGGGGGATGATGAAGGAATCCTTCTCCGGTGCCCTTAAGGTTACCGTCATGATACTTATGATAATCGTGGGAGCCAAGGCCTTTGGCCAAGTCCTGGCCTCTAGTGGGGCTACCCAAGGACTGATTCAATTTACCGTGGGTCTGCCTCTGGCCCCCATCCTCATCTTCATACTTATGCAGGTTGTGATACTGATTATGGGCATGTTTGTAAGTCTAATTGCCATAATGATGGTTACTCTCCCCATATTTATGCCTGTTGTCAATACTATGGGCTTTGACCCCTGGTGGTTCGCCGTAATATTTCTCATCAACATAGAGATATCGACAACATCGCCACCCTTTGGCCTTGGCTTATACGTGATGAAAGGCGTGGCCCCACCTGACACCACGATGGGTGACGTCTATCGGGCCGCTTTGCCCTTCATCTACTGTGATCTGGTGGCTATGGCATTGATTATCGCCTTTCCCCAAATAGCGCTCTGGCTACCCGGGTTGATGCGCTAGACTCGTAGCCGCGGATTAGGTGGAAAGATGAGTACAAAATCCTTCCTGGAACAAGAGCTGGTATTTGCTGCGTCACAATCGTCCGCACTCATCCGTGTCTATCCACGCGCTCTCAGCTTCGACCTTCAGAATAGTGGAAACTATCCTCAGCCCTTTCATGATATGAATTGAGAATCTAACGAGACGTAAACTGACCCTCCCAGAGCCAGTTATGCTCCACGTCGAGCTGGTTCTACAGCCCAATTATTAATGCAAAGTGCTCAGCTTTAATGGTTTACTCTTATTCCTGACAACTTGTTACTTGGGGCTGACGCTTGAAGCTACTTTATACAACATGTACTTTAATAGGCTTAGTATTATTCAGACCGGCAAACGCAACAGCTTTCTGGCGTTATCCTCAAATATCTTCTTCTTCTCCGGATCAGGAATATCCATTTGCTGTATGGCGAGTATTACTTGCCTAATAGCCCTATCTCCAAGTTGACTATCATAAGGCGTATCACTGCCAAATAGCAGGTGGTCGGCACCAAAGAAGGCATAGCCACACATCAGGGCAGGTGTATTCCCGTAAAGCGCCGTATCGCTATAGAACATGCGGTAGTAGTCAAGCGGACGCTTAGTAAGGTGCGCCTCATATCTATAGCCCATACGCATTTCAGAATGCTCATTTTGCGCTGCAATCCTATCAGCCAAGTATGGCACCATTGCGCCACAGTGATGAGTTATAACCTTGAGATTAGGGTATTTCTCAAATACACCGCTAAATACCAGGCGAGTCATAGCCACCGTAGTCTCATAGGGCCAGCCGAATATCATGGATACCAAATACTTTGATTCAGTTTCAACGGGATAGTCTGGCACCGTCCGAGCTCTGCGGGGATGAATAAAGATCGGCAGGTCATAATATGCCATCTTTTCATAGAGAGGCATGAACTCATTAGAGTCTAACGGCTTACCATCTACGTCGGTAAATATCTGCACCCCCCTGAATCTCAAGTCGGTTATTGCTCTATCAACTTCTTTTAAAGCAGCGTCCATATCATTCATTGGTAGGGAGGCAACGGCAGCCACAAACCTATCCGGATGTTTGAAGACTAGCTCAGCCATCTCATCGTTGGCTATCTTTGCCAGTTCAACTTTGTCCCTCGGATTAAGAAGGTCCTGTGTCTCTGACGACTCCAGAGTCAATACCTGTACAAGACTTTCGTATTTATCCATGATCCTAAACCTAGTGTCCAAGTCGACTAATGCTGGGAAAGCAGCTGTGTATTTTGTAATGCCCGCGTTAGCTGGTGCTTTCTTTTGAAGTTCCTCATTATATTTTGGTGGCATTATATGGGAGTAAGCATCAATCATCATTTTTCATTTACCTCCTCCTAGTTAGATTCTGGTAGCATATCAATCATTCCCCTCGGGAGCCATTGCTGGTTCACAATATGTTGTATGTGAAACATTGCCAGGATGTCTACCTTAGAATTAAGGCTTCAGCCCATTGCTCCTTACCTCCTTTAGAAGTGTGGTAACCCTCTGTACACCTTCACTGCTCCTGAATGTTTAATCTCCACATCATGTTAACCCCTGCAGTCTACGTACACTGCAAAGAAAACTTGTCACGGATTATATTCGCTATTTTCCTGAGTACCCTCCAGGCTAACGGCAGATAAGAGTAAACGCCAGCCGCCACCTGGCTTATCATGCCGGCTTTTAGCAGGAGCTGCTGGCTAACCGACTCTGCCTCGGCGGGTATTTCTCTTAGTGTCTTACCAAACAGCTTTGATATACGCATTCTCTAACTCCATTTATGTATCTACCTCACCCCCTGTGTCCCCTTCAGGGAGAACCATTCAGGGTGAACCCCTCTCCTTCAAAGGAGAGGGGGAGGGATTTATAAGAGAGGCTTTGACTCTCCTTGTTGAAATCCCTCTCGCTCTCCCTTTCTTAAAGGGAGAAGTTCTCCCCCTTTGCCAAAGGGGGACTCAGGGGGATTTTCCCCAAGGCTTCGCCCCTTTAAACTTCCCCTAGGATTAGTCATTACGTTTGTCTTTCTTTCGGTCTCTTTTAATCTCCTTCAGGCTTCTGGGGCTGCAAGATATGTCTAACTTTAATAAGTCTATCAAGTTCACTATTGAGAGTATTTTCCCGTCTTCCGCTTCCTCATAGAAGTTTACTTCGATATGCCTATCATCAAAATAATCCAAACACACTCTTGCAAAAGCTTCATAGTTCTGAAGGAAATAGCCACGTTTGCTTGTTTCTTCCCTTATATAGTCAACCAGCTTATACCAACACCTTAAAGCTGGGGGCCCACCGTACGCTTCTATCGCTAAAGACTTGTCAATGATACCATGATTAACCAAGCTACCCAGCATCTCAAATTTGTCCAGCAGGTTATTTATCTCGTTTTTATATTTAAGATACTTATCGGTACCTCGTGGCAAGTATGTTACATCCTCGGGACTCAGTTTATATATCAACCCAAGTGTTTTCTTTGATTCTGCACTACGTAATACCCGAAACAGTTCGACGGCAATCTGGGCGTTGGTGCTTTTTCTTGCTGCTTCAAGCTGCTTCTTTGCTCGCCAAAAACCAACAAATACACCAATAGCTAAGATAACAGTGGCTATTGCTGCTACTGCTGACCAACCCCATGTCCAACCCATATTGTACTCCTATGTAATTAAAATCTCTCCACCTCTGCCATAAGTGCACTGAGGAAGTCCTTTTCCTCAATCACGCCTATCTTTTTGCCTTTCTTGAAGAGGACGGCTTTGCCTTTACCGCAGGCGATGCCGATATCGGCGTCTTTGGCTTCGCCGGGGCCGTTGACCACACAGCCCATCACCGCCACCTTTATCGGTTTGTCAATCCTGAGTAGCTCTTCCTCCACCTGCTCAGCTAATTTTATAATATCAACCTCCGCCCGGCCACAGGATGGGCAACTGACCAGTATTGGCCCATGCTGGCGCAGGTCGAGACTTTTAAGGATTTCATAGGCAGCAATTACCTCTTCCCGGGGGTGGGCGCTGAGGGATACCCGGATGGTATCCCCAATGCCCTGGTAGAGCAGGGTGCCGATGCCGACGGCGCTGCGGATGATGCCGGTTCGGGGTGGACCAGCCTCAGTAATACCAATGTGCAAAGGATAGGGTATCTTTTGGGCAATGTCTTGATAGGCTTCAATAGTTGTCGGCACATCAAAGGCTTTGAGCGAGACCTTAATCAGGTCAAAGTCGAGGCTCTCCAGTAACTGTATCTGCTGCATGGCCGCCTCAACCATCTGCTGGGCAATTGGTAGCTTGGGATTGGCTGGTTTGGGCAGGCTGCCGGCATTTACCCCGATGCGGATGGGAACATTCCTTTCCCTGGCTGCCTGGACTACGGCGGTAACTTTTCCCGGGTCACCAATATTGCCTGGATTTAAGCGCAGGCCGTCAACACCGGCTTCCAACGCCATCAGGGCAAGGCGGTAATCAAAATGAATATCAGCAATCAGGGGTATGAAAATACCTTTTTTTATGGCTGGTATTGCCTGCGCCGCCTCAATATCGGGCATCGCCACTCGCACCAGTTCGCAGCCATAATTCTCAAGCTCCTTGATCTGGTGAATAGTTGACATAACATCACGAGTATCAGTCTTGGTCATAGACTGCACCACAATCGGGGCACCACCACCGACGGTTACCCTTCCAATCTGAATCTCTTTCGATACTCGTCTCTGACTCATCTATTCACCTCCGTCCTTCAAGGAGGAGGGGAGTTGTTGAAGAAACTGCGTTCCTTTCAGCCTACTCATAAATGACTTCGTTTTATGGCAACAGGCTTTCACCGCTTACAATGCGCATAATATCATAGTAGCTAACCAGCAGAATTACTGCTATCAGCATGGCAAAGCCAATGAGGTGCACCAGCCCCTCGGTCTTCGGCGATACCAGCCGTCCCCGGCGCACCCACTCAAGGAGAACAAACACAATCCGCCCACCATCCAGACCGGGAATAGGGAAGAGATTGATTATGGCCAGGTTTATGCTGATAAAGGCAGCAAATTCCAGTAATGGGCTAATCCCAGCCTTGGCCACCTCTCCGGTTAGTTGTGCGATACCTACCGGCCCGGTTAACTGCGGTGATGTTGCCCCGATGAACCATTTTTCTATCTCGTTCTTGAGTAAGACAAAGGTTTCTATACACTCAGTAACTCCCATCGGTATTGCCTTCCAGAAGGGATAGCTCTGGCTGACAAGGGTTGGATTTAATACCTCGATGGCAATGCCAATTGCACCTTGGCCTGGAGGCGGCCGCCATCTTGGTATTACCTGGACCTCCTTCGAAGCTGAATCGCTACGTCTAATAGACAGGGTAATTTCCTTGCCTAGATTAAGCTGGATATAGCGGTGCAGGTCGCTGATGTTGCGCACCGGTTTATTGTTTATACCAATGATAGTATCTCCAGCTTCAATACCAGCTATAGACGCCGGTGAATTAGGGGCTATTTCTGTCACTAATACCTGCCCGGTTACCACGTCATGGGGAATCATAAATGCAACCGAGAACAAAAGGATGGGCAATATAGCATTCATTAACGAGCCGGCACCGAGCACCAGTAGCCTGGTGCCTTTACCCTTGCTGGCTAAGCTTCGTGGCACATTAGGGTCTTCCTCACCAGCCATCTTGATAAACCCCCCAAGGGGCACCGCGTTCAGTGAATATATGGTCTCACCCCGCTTTATAAATAGTAATCTTGGGGGGAAACCAAGGCCGAACTCATCAACCCTTATGCCAAAAGCCTTGGCCGTGGCAAAATGCCCTAACTCGTGGGCAAGGATAAGCACAGCGAGCACACCAAGGAAAGATAGTATTGTTATTAGCAAGTCTAGTATTGCTATTAGCATGGATTATCTCCAGTGAGATGCAGCACCGTTTCCCTCGCCCAGGCATCAGCCGCCATAATTTCCTCAAGTGCAGGACTGGCTATGGCTTGATGCTGTCCCAAAGTTTGCTCTACGAGATAAGCAATGTCGGTAAATTTGATGCGCCGGGACAGGAACAACTCAACAGCGACCTCATCAGCGGCACAAAGCACCGCCGGGCAGGTTCCCCCTTCCTTTCCGGCCTCGATGGCTAAGCTGAGGCAGGGGAACGCAGCAAAGTCAGGCTGTTCGAACGTCAACTGCTTAATGTGGCTCCAGTCAAGGCGGGGGAGTTGAAGGTTAGCCAACCGTTCGGGATAAGAAAGGGCATATTGGATAGGTATTCGCATGTCGGGGTAACTTAGCTGAGCTTTGACCACCCCGTCTGTAAATTCGACCATAGAATGCACAATACTCTCGGGGTGAATTAGAACACTGATGTTATCATAGGGCATGTTAAATAGCCAGTGGGCTTCAATCACCTCAAGCCCCTTGTTCATCAGGGTAGCCGAGTCAATGGTAACCTTTTCCCCCATCTGCCATGTGGGATGTCCTAGAGCCTGCTCGACGGTAACCTCTTTTAGTTGTGCCGCTGAATAGTGGTGAAAGGGACCGCCTGAAGCCGTCAGCATAAGCCAGGAGGCCGGCTGAGCTTCACCCTCAAGACACTGCCAGATAGCGCTGTGCTCGCTATCAACAGGCATAATCCGGGCGTTACTCAGTTTGGCCTCACTGGTGATAATCGCTCCGGCCATAACTAGTGCTTCCTTATTGGCCAGGGCGATCTTCTTGCCCGCTTTTACTGCCGCCAGTGTCGGGCTTAGCCCGGCTTTTCCTGAGGTGGCGATAACAACTATATCTACTTCAGGATGCGTGGCTATCTCTTCCAGTGACAGTAGTTCGTATTCTCCGCCTGGCAGGTGAGCTATCTTGTCCTGACAATGGACAAATCTGGGTTTGAATTCGCTGATTTGCTTTGCCAGTAAGTCAATGTTTTTTCCTGCTGCCAGCCCCACTATATGGAACCTATCTGACAAGGCACTGACTACCTCAAGTGCTTGTTGACCTATAGAGCCGGTTGAGCCGAGGACGGCTAAATTTTTGCTGCCCATACCACATCTTATCATACAACAAATGCTGAACTGAGACCAATGGCAGAGGTATTCAAGGGCAGGCCTCACCTTCAGCAGCTATTGCAGAGGAAGAAAACCACCTCCAATTGGTAAGTAAAGTAAAGATAAGTGATTTTCGTTCAGGTTGTATCAGCACCTCTGCCACACAAAACAGAGTATTATATGCATTTAACAAATCACATAAAAAGATGAAATGTGTCCTTGTCTTACCTATCATATCATAGCGGTTTTACTCTGCCATGTTTTGACAGGTATCTACATGCCGTGCTAGTCTGTTCTATAAAAATAATATGGAGAAGTGTCCTCTCCCTCCTACAGGATTGAAGTACATGAGTAATTCGGCGGAGCAGATATTGTCGTTGCGCTTTAACGTTCCTAACGCTGTCACCGCGGTGCGTATCGTTCTGGCTGTGGTTATCGCCATGCTCTTGATTCAGGCAGACGTAACAGGAATTATGTGGGCCGGTATTTTGCTCGCTGTTGCCTGGGCTACTGATGGGCTAGATGGCTTCTTAGCTCGTAGATTGGGGCAATCAACTCTGGCTGGAGCACTGCTGGATTTGGTCGCTGACCGGATGATTATGACTCCTACCTTGATTTTATCAATAGCCGGGGGACTTTGGCAACGGACGACTAGCCTTATGCCTTTCAATCCCTATCCTTATGCGGTGATTGTGATCGCCGCAGATATCACAGTACTGGCGGGTATATTCACTTTTATGTGGAAGCGGCGCAATCGTGTGATTGACTTCCCACATCCTACCCAGATAGCCCGGATCGCATACTCGGCTCAGATGCTAACGCTGGTTGTGGGCGTTCTTGGCATAGGCCCAGACACGCTCCTCGCTGCCCTGATGTACCTTACGATTATCTTTACCCTGCTCGCCTCTTACTCCTA
>SDBU01002305.1_pt1 | contig 25652 bp, 21 predicted proteins | sample 2277071 | NCBI WGS metagenome assembly SDBU01 (sample SAMN10397929, study PRJNA504765) | marine sediment metagenome | isolation source: marine sediment core GS08_GC12, 126 cmbsf | place: Arctic Ocean: Gakkel Ridge, Loki's castle | collected 2008
TAACAAATTTTAAGGAGAATTCCTAATATTTTCTTAACTATCTTATTGTTTTTTCATATCATTAGATATATATTATCAAGACTTTTTAAATAGCGTCTTAAAGATTATTATTGGGGATACATAGAAGGTGGTCCGAGTGGTTATTTTATTGTTAATGTTAGTGATGATAAAGTAGTCGTGAAATTTTGTACAACCGGTAAAGGTGTTATTAGAGAATTTTATTGGGAGAAGCCCGGTGAGATCTTTAATATAAATGAGCCTGAACCTGTAGAAGAAGATTTTATAACTGAAGAAGAATTTAAAGAAATAACAAAGGCAGATTTTTATTACTTCTACTGGACAGACTCAAAAACACAAACAGAAACTCCTGTTTTTTTGAATAGTAAAAAAATAGGGAATTTTAAAATAAATTTTTCTTATTCACCCTGGTGGAATCAATACAAAATTGAAATTGACCCTAAATTTTTTCCTGTAATAATGGCTGAAAATGAAGTAATAGTGAAAAATACGAATAAAAGTATATTTGGAGTGGCACAATGTCTTTTACATATATCAACTAAAAATGGAAAAAATTATTCTTCCTCCGTTTCTGAGTATGCTTACCTTTCTTGTAAAGCTGAGAATACCGGAGCTTTGCCCGATTCAGGAATATTGAAAACAGTAAATCTTGGAGAAGACCTGTATCCTGTAAAACTACAATTCAATATAAAATAAGATACTATTATAAAATTGGTATCATTAAAAATGAAATTATAAAAGAAGTTGGATAAAAAATAATATTTAAAGAATTTTAAATTAAATATAGGTGGTATAATAAAACATGTATTTAAAAAGATTACCCGGGAACATTTTTCTGCCTGAGATGGTTAGAGTGAGACAGAAATTCGATAATCCCACAGTTGATGACATTAGAAACAGGATAAGCGAAGAATTTAAAAAAACAAATATTAATAAAAAGATAAAACCCGGAAGCAGGATTGCAATAACCGCAGGAAGCAGAGGTATAAAAAAAATAAGCGAAATTCTTTCTTATATAGTCGGGGAAGTTAAGTTTTTGGGTGGTGAGCCGTTTATAATATCTGCAATGGGAAGTCACGGAGGAAATACGGTTGAAGGGCAGAGAAAGATTCTTAAAAGTTATGGAATAACCGAAGAGAAAATGAGTGCTCCTGTTATATGTGCAGTGGATGTTACTGAAATTGGTAAAAATTCTTTTGGGTTGCCTGTTTATTTTGACAAAATTGCGCTTGATTGCGATGGGATTATTGCAGTAAATAGAATTAAATCTCATACTAGTTTTCATAGTTTGACCGAAAGTGGAATATTAAAAATTTTATCTATCGGACTTGGAAGAGAAAAAGGAGCAAGTCAAATTCACGATCTTGGAATAAGAGGTTTAAAAAAGGTCGTACTTGATTCTGCAAAGGTAATATTAAAAAAAACACCGGTAATACTGGGAGTCGGAATTATTGAAAATTCACTTTTGGAAATCGCACACGTTGAGGCAATAGAGCCGGATAAAATTGAAAAGAGGGAAATTGAATTATTAAAATGGGCAAAAAAGATTTCACCAAAGTTTTTATTTAAATATATAGACCTTTTGATTGTGGATGAAGTTGGTAAAAATATAAGCGGCAGTGGTATGGATACGAATGTAATAGGCAGGACAATGATCTGGGGAGAAAAAGAGTTGGAATACCCTAAAATAAATAGAATAGCTGCGCTTGATCTTACAGAAGGGTCTCATGGAAATGGCGTAGGAATCGGGCTTTCAGATATTATCACTAAAAGACTATACGAAAAGATTGATTTTAATGTTTCCTATACTAATGCTTTGACTGCTTGTCTAATTGACAGAGGGAAAATTCCGATTATCGCAGACAATGATGAAATTGCAATTAAATGGGCACTTAAAACATGCTGGGCAGAAAATAAGAAAAATGCCAAAATAGTAAAAATAAAAAATACTTTGAGCCTTTCGGATATATTCATCTCAAAAGCAATTTTTGATGAACAAAAAGAAAGTGATAAAATAGAGCAAAATGGTGAATTTTTTAACTTTGAATTTAACGAACAGGGAATACTGAAAACTCCCGTCTTTTCTTGACTTACAAGCTATGGCAAAAATCACGCGGGCTGTACAAATTATAATTAAAACTAAAATAATAAGCTTTATTAACTGTGTGTTCAGAGTACTCAGTTATTTTCTCTGAAATGAATATGTTAAGAATTCAAAATATAGAAGTAAAGACATCAAAAAAAATATTGGTAAAGATTTAGTCATCTGAACGAGTTCTTTTCCACCAAAGGCGGATTCCAATTCATTTGCTATAAACATAACGCTCCTATGGAGCTAAAGACTCGATAAAGTGCTAAAGAATAATCCCGTAGGGATGGAATGTTTATAGACTAAATTATTCATTTTCCGCCTCTGGCGGAAAAGCCAATAGCTAAAAGCTAATTATCGACAGATAATAACAACAATTTATGAATAATCCAGGCTATATTACTATACTTTCATCGAATCAGTTTTATGGGCAAACAGCACTTACTTTCCTTCCATCATCAGAATCGCGGCAAAAGTCTCAATTCCTTTCCATAGATGACCGAGCCGCAGGTTCTCGTTGGCTTGATGCTGGTTATTGTCGTAATTCACAAACGAAACAAGAATTGTTGGCAATTCTAATATATCGGTAAAAATGTACAGGGGAAGAGAACCTCCTAATGTTGGTAGGATCTCCGGTTTTTCATCCTGATAGCTGATCAATGTCTCAACAACTCTCTGCGAAATAGGCAAATCCATTGACGTCTTTGCTGCCGGGTATCCTCCTCTATCTGTCACCTGTGCAATCAATGGATATTTCATACGGGTTTCCAGGTCAGGATTTTCCCTTACAACATGGAATCCCTGCCTTTTGATATGCTCGATTACGGTATTGACCATGTAATCGGGTTGTGTACCTTTTACTAAGCGGATATCGATTGATGCTGTTGCAGTTGCGGGAATTACCGTCCGTGCCTGGCTTCCAACCCACCCGCTTTCGATGCCGCGAATGTTTAATGACGGGAACTGAATCAACTCCATCAGGCTTCTTCCTCCGCCTTCCGCCCGGGAAAAGCCGAACTGTCGTTTCAGAGTTTCATCAAAGGAGGGAATGTCTGCAATTACTTTCTTTTCCCGGTCGCTCAACGGTACAACCGTATCGTAAAAACCGTCGATGAGCACCTTGCCATCATTGTCTTTCATAGTAGCCAATAGCTTTGCCAAACGAATGCCTGGATTCGGCGCCCAGTTTCCGAAATGTCCGCTGTGCAGAATAGTATTCGGTCCATGAACGGTAATTTCAAGACTTGTAATTCCTCTGACTCCGAAATAAAGTGTCGGTCTTCCGCTGTAATACACAGGACCATCGCAAATAAATAGAATGTCGGTTTTGAGCAGGTTGCGGTTTGACTCGCAAAAAGAACGCAGGTTTACTGACCTCGCCTCTTCTTCGCCTTCAAATATAAACTTGAGATTGTTTTTCAGAGCTAAACCGGAACCCCTGATGGCATCGATTGCGGAAAGAATGGCTATAATCGGTGCCTTGTCGTCACTGGTCGAACGGGCGTAAATCCGCCAGTCATCCTGTAACGGTTCATCAGGTTCCGGCAGGGATATCGGTTTTGGTGTGGTCGTTCCTGCATTCATTTTACTTTGCCGTAAAACCGGAGAAAACGGCTCGGAGTCAATCCATTTTGAGGGATCGACCGGCTGCCCGTCATAATGCACATAAAACATTAATGTCTGCCTGGCACCGGGCTTGTTCATTTCACCGTAAACCACCGGATTGCCCCCTGTTTCCATCAGGCGCACTGTAATGCCGCGATGTTCCATCATTCTCTTGATATATTCAGCATTGCGGCGGATATTCTTGCGGTCGGAGGATACGTTCGGAATAGACAGCAGTTCAAAAAATTCCTTTAAAATCCCGTGCTCATGAGCCTGGCGGTACGAGTGAATACCTTTAAGAAATTCTTTTTGTGAAACCGGTTGTCCGAAAATTATTGAAGGAAACATCAAACCTATAAACAAAACAAATAGAAATTGTTTTTTCATATTATCTCCAAATGTTTATTATTGATATTAATTTAAAAAACATTTATCATATAAAAATAAAGCATTCTTATAGTATAGGATAATTATCAGCGATATTCTCCATTTCAATTTCATGTAAGCCTGTGATTGGAATCTTATTGAATACCTCGAATGTTTGTTTTTTTCCTATAATATAACATGTTAGGGCGATTAATCAAATCATTTTACATCATTTGTATGCTGAATAGAGATTTAAAGAAAAACCTATGGAGCGATATTTCTTTATTATCTTAAGTTTATTTTGATTTACATAATAATGAATAGAATTGAAATATTTACAAAAAATATTTTTTAAAAATCTTGAACTTCGGATTAATTATCTTTATATTTATAGCACAAATTTGATAGAAAAAAAATAATAGACTTATGATAGCATATAAAAATTAATAGAGTTCTGCAAGTCACCCCCTAACTAAAGTTAGGGGTTAATGAAGTATCCATCAATTAACGAAATATCATTAACCCCTCGATTTATCGAGGGGCCTTTAAAACGACCATAAAAGTATTTAACCGTTTCATATTTGCTGCACAGCAGCAAATATGAAATTTGTCAAAGTTTTCTTTGGTTACTTTCTTTTTCAAAAGAAAGTAACATTTATTTTCGTACTAAACTATGAAAGACTTAAGCCATCGGGAGAGAATACTTAAGGCAATATCACGGGAAAAGATAGATAGACTTCCAATCGATTTGGGAGGCATGTTTGTTTCATCCATTATACTTGAAGGATATGACCGCCTAAAAAAACATCTTGGAATTTATTCGGAAACTGTTCTCCAGAACAAACGTTCTCGTCTTCCGGTTATTGAAGAGGAAGTATTAGCACGGTTTGACATCGATACCAGAAGTGTGTATCACGGGGCGCCAAAAAATAATCCGATGATTGAATATCCTGATGGTTCATTCCGGGATGAGTGGGGTGTTCTTCGGAAAAAAGCCGAAGGCGGGCATTACATCAATTACGATGGACCTTTTCAAAAAATCCCTGAACTTACACAAAAGGATATTGTGGATTTCACATGGCCTGACCCGGATGACCCCGGCTGGTTAGGGGGAGTCCGGGAAAGAGCGGAAGAACTGCATCGGAAGACGGATTACGCTGTTATTTTAAGCCTTCCGGTCGGTGTGGTGCATACTGCCCAGTTCATGCGGGGGTATGATAATTGGTTAATGGATTTAATAGTTCGTCCCGGATTGGCACATGTTTTGATGGATATTATTGTTGATATCCAGTGTGTCATAATAAAGAATCTTTTGCGTGAAGCGGGTGAGTTTTTAGACTGCGTGCTTTATGGTGATGATATTGCTGTCAAGAGTGGTTCTCTCGTTTCAATTCCTATGTTCGGAGAATTTATTAAACCAAGGCACAAAAAAATATTTCAGATAATCAAGCAATCTTGCTCGGCAAAAATTATTTATCACTCTTGTGGTTCGGTATATCCACTGATGGAGGATATTATCCAATCCGGTGTTGATGCTATTAATCCTGTTCAGGTAAATGCAGATAATATGGATACAATAAAGCTGAAAAGGGAATTTGGAAGCAGGATTTCATTCTGGGGAGGTATAGATACCGGTCATGTTCTTCCTTTCGGCACGAAGGAGGACGTCAGAAGGGAAGTTTTTAAAAGATCTGAAGAATTGAATGGAAGTGGTGGTTTCATCACTGCGGCAGTACATAATATTCAACCGGAAGTTCCTCCGGAAAATATTTGCGCAATGTTTGATACGGCACGTTCTATATATTTTTAAAACAATCAACTATTCAGTCCGCATGATAATTTTATAATTAGAAAATTAATTATAAGGTTTGGCAGTCTGTGTAACCACCTGTTGACAATTTAGGAGAGCGTATATGAAATCGCTATTCCGGTTATTACAAAGTTGTGTACTACCTTTGTTGCTGCTCTTCGTTGTGGCAGTATCGGGTGAGAGCAGTGGGCAGGAAAAAAAAGCAGCGAAGACAGGACGGGACAGCTTGATTGCTGTCGCTTGCGAGATAATGAAGAATGCTAACTATTGTGCACTGATCACGGTTGACGCCTCCGGACGACCTCAGGCAAGAGTAATGGATCCATTCCCGCCCGAAGGGGATATGGTTGTCTGGTTCGGTACCAATCCAAAGAGCCGGAAGGTCCGGCAAATTCGCCGCGATCATCGGGTGACACTCTTTTACTTCGATTCCGAGGGAGTTGGTTACGTCACCATCAATGGAACGGCACGACTTGTTGATGATGCGAAGGAAAAAGCTCGGCGATGGAAAGAGGGATGGGAAGCGTTCTACCCGGATCGGGAAAATAATTATCTGCTTATCGAGGTAACTCCCGAAAAATTGGAGATTATAAGTGAGAAGTACGACATCATCGGGGATTCGGAAACCTGGACACCGCCTTCTATCGAGTTCAACGGCAGGAAATCAGAGGATCAAGGACAGAGATGAAGGGAGTGCCTAACCGGGCTGTCGCAAAAGTTTTTAACGTATGTGATGGAATAAATGTAAACGCAGTATTTCATTATATAATTAATTACCAAAAATCAAATTTGGTGCGCCAGTTGCCTATCGATGGCATTGTGGAATTAAAGTTTTTAAAAATGTATTAATAAGTTCATGCAAAAAAAATTCGTATATGAATTTATCAAGTGAGGTACTGAAAATGAATGTATATTTGGTACAGCACGCTCAGGCAAAAACTGAACAAGAAGATCCCGAACGTCCACTCTCTGAAAAGGGATTGTTAGATATTGAAAAAGTTGCGGCTTTTATCGCTCAAAAAGGGGATATCTCTTTAAAAGTCATATTTCACAGCGGAAAGACCAGAGCAAGACAGACAGCCGAAGTTCTAATAGAGCAGTTGGATTCTTCAATTGAGATTAAAGAAACAGATGGTTTAAAACCTTTGGACGGTCCATCTGTCTGGGCGGACCACTTGGCTAAAAAAACTGAAGACATTATGTTAGTGGGTCACCTGCCTAACTTGAGTAAAATGGCTTCGCTACTGTTGTGTCAGGATGCAGATAAAGAGGTAGTTGAATTTCAGATGGGTGGCATTGTCTGTCTCGGAACAGATAAATCCGGTAATTGGTCAATTCGCTGGATGGTTACTCCGGACATATTGACTTAAATGTAGTATTTGGATAGGTATTTATATTTTTTACATTTTCCTGCGGAGAGATAAAACCAATCAAACTATCGATGTGAAAAATGCAGTTGAATTATTTACAAATAATATCGGAGAATTATGATGAAAAAGATATTCTTTATTTTGATAATATCATTATTAACCATAGCAATAGGATGCAGTGAAAAAAAGGCACCTGATGGAGAAGAGGATAAAGCTCTTGCAGAAGAATTTCCTTCCGAAATGGTGGACTTTGTTCCTTATGAGAATAATCCGGTCTTTACAGGCACTGGAACGGATACATGGGATAAAAACATCCGTGAACGGGGATACATTCTTCGGGAAGGTGATACATATCACATGTGGTTTACCGGCTACAACAAAGAACGGTCAAAAACATTGTATCTGGGATACGCCGCATCACAAGATGGATTCAACTGGACTCGCTATTCCGGCAATCCTATATTTACTGAATCCTGGGTCGAGGATATGTGTGTTATCAAGAATGGCGATACTTATTATATGTTCGCCGAAGGGCTAAACGACATTGCCCATATGATGACCTCCAAAGACCGGATCCGTTGGAAAGACCATGGAAATCTTGACATCCGTTACACAAACGGCGAACCGTTAAGCCCGGGTCCTTACGGTACCCCTACTGTCCATATTGAAGATGAAAAATGGTATCTTTTTTACGAGCGCAGAGACCTTGGAATCTGGCTGGCTGCTTCCACAGACCTTAAAATCTGGACCAATGTTCAGGACGACCCTGTAATTGCCATGGGACCGGAGCATTACGACAAAGAAGCTGTTGCGCTTAACCAGATTATAAAATACAAAGGCAGGTACTACTGTAATTACCATGCCTGTAGTAACCGGCCATGGAGCGATTGGACTACTAATGTTGCAGTTTCTAACGACCTGATTCACTGGAAAAAATATCCGAAAAATCCTATTGTAAGTGGCGGTGATAAGTCCAGCGGTGTCTTGGTACACGACGGAACCCAATATAGGCTTTATACCATGCATCCGGATGTATGTGTGTTTTTCTCGATGTCCACTGAAACTGAAAAATAATTATTTTCGTATTAAACACTCATGTGCCTGAGGCACACCACGAAGGATGAAAATACTTGTTTTTAATTATCTTAATCTGTGAAATCAGTTTTAAATCAAGGTAATCAGTGGTCTATTTTCGTATTAAAAAAAATAGTGTATGTTGTGGGTTTTCAATTTGTACTGGTGTCGCCACTAACACACTTTTTCCTACTCTCAGAGACAATAAATACATGTTATTGTGAGGATTCCATAACTCTTAAAGTAAGAGATATTCACGCTTCAAGTGTCATTGTCCGGCAGAGGCGGATCTACCTCTTGTACGACGAGGAGTCTCGAAACTTCAGGATGGCAGTCTCACTAAAAAAACTTGGATATTAATTGGTTTATATAATTAAAAAAAAATCTTGAATTAAAATTATGGATAATTATTAATTCTAAAATACTTATAGGAAAACATTAATATGAAATCACTAACGCGTCGTAAGTTTATGAAAAAAACAGTTTCATGTGCAGCTGTTTTTGCAGGCACTTCTGTGCGAACTTCCACTTTATTATTGAACAAAAAGAAAATGGGCAAGAAAGGACAGGTATATCCCGACCAGCGTCGAAAATATAAAGATTCACAAACCGGTCACACTGTTTGGCAAATGACCGATACACCCTGTAAGATTTCTCATGCCCAGTACTTCACCCAGCCGGCAGCTACTCAGGATGGCAGATGGTTGATATATGGTTCTGACAGAGGAAGTGAAGCAGAACAGTTGAATTTATTTAAAATGGATCTTCGTTCAGGGGAGAGTTTTCAGCTCACAGAATCGAATAAAAACCTGAAACCCCGCTGGGCTCATATTTCTCCTGGTGGTAAAGAGGTCTATTATATTGAAGATGGGAATCATTTTCGTGCTGTAAATATTGAAACGTTTGAGGAAAGAGATATTTGCAGAGTGGAAAATTGCTTCCGGCCGCACCAGCTGAGTGTTAGTCCTGATAATAGATTCATCATTGATGGGATATTAATGGAAAATAAAAGTGAGGATGATTTTTTAACTGACCAGGGATTTCTAATACGGAGTGCAATAGTAGTTATTCGAACAGATGATGGGAAAGTGCATAAACTTCTCGACGGGAATACACCTTTAACACATGCGCAATATTGTCCTGCCGATCCAAATTTGATACTTTATTGTCATGGTGGACCATGGTGGTATGTACAGCGAATGTGGTTAATTAATGCTGACGGAACAGGGAATCGTCCAATATTTAAACAGACACATTTTGAAGGTACCGGGCACGACTTTTGGAGCGATGACGGCAAGACTTTATATCTTACATGTAACGGTGGCCGCAAGCCGCAGGGTCTTTGGGCAGTCAATATAGATGGAAGCAATGAGCGATGTATTATGGCAGGTCCATGTATTGGGCATGGAACCGCAAATACAGAAGAGGATCGCTTTGTAATTGACGATCTGTATCACGACTGTAAAACAGGACTATGGATGTCAAAAAAAGGATCGCCAAAACCTGAACTGCTGTGTCAGACCGGTGTGAGCTGGTTCGGAAAACGACAGGAATATTATCCGCATCCACGTTTCCTGCCCGATGGTAAGACTGTTGCTTTCAGCAGCACTATGAGCGGTTCATGCGAAGTCCATCTTGTCGAATTATAGATAATATTAAAAAATATTTACATTATAAATTTTTAAAAGCAGAAAATATAATTTCTTGAGAATTGCATTATGAAAAAAATTATACAAAAATTCCGTTTTATTTATTATAATATATCAGTAGTGTCCGGTAAAAAATTAAAAAAAAGATTTAAAACCTTTGTATCATTAAATATAAAACTATAAAATAATTTTTAAATACAAAAAGAGGGTTAGCATTATATTCAAACATAATACTTCGCATTTCTCCTGTAGGGGCGATTCCTGAATCGCCCTCTCTGTTATTTTCCGCCGGAGGCGGATCCACCTTTGGCGGACGAGCGAAGTCGAGAAATCTCGGTTTCTCTCGTAGGGTGTGATCCTGCATGCGTGCACTGTGTGTCTTTTGTGGTGATAAGGTAGTGTCAAAAATATTATGAAAAAAATGAAAATAAGAAAAGTAGTTACATACACATACATTTGATAATGAAGTAAGGAGAATTTCGGTGAAAAGGAAAAATAAAATTATAGCATCTATTATATTAATCACCCTCATATTAATTTTTGGAATATTTGTTACAAAAGAATTTTTAGTATCCAACTTGTTAAACATAGGAAAGAAGTTAGAGGGCAGAATAATTGTTTCAGCATCTGAAAAAATAGGTATAATAAATCCCGATATTTATGGTTTGTTCATGGAAATGAAATATCGTGAATTTAATGAAGGAATATGGGCTGAAATGCTGATGAACCGGAAATTTGCCGGGAATGATGCCGGTGGAGTATTGAAACCTTGGTTTCCGATAGGAAAAAATGAGAAAACATACTTTGTTCACGATAATACAGTATATTACTGCGGTGTTCAGTCTCAAAAAATTGTAAGTAAAAATGAGAAAATTCACCGTTCAGGCATCGGACAGGGAGAGCTATATCTTGAAAAAGGAAAAGGATATGAAATAAGACTTAATCTGAAACAGAAAGATATAACAAGTCCTGTAATTATTTCGTTAGAAGGTGAAAATGAGATATATTCCCAAAAAGAAATCATTATTAAAAATACTGACTGGAACAGGTTTTCTTTTGCTTTTGATATTCCCCGTACGGATAAAAATGGCAGATTCACAATATCATTTAAAGGCAGTGGAACACTTTGGGTAGGCAGTGCCTCCCTGATGCCTGATAATAATATGTCGGGTTTAAGAAAAGATGTCGTAGAAGCTTTAAAAACAATGCATCCGCCAAATTTAAGATGGCCAGGCGGAAACATTGTATCTTGTTACCATTGGGAAAACGGAATAGGGGATAGGGATAAAAGGTCTCCGGTATTCACAACATTAATTGCTGAAGCCAATGATTGGGAAACAAATGACGTGGGTATTGACGAATTTATTGAGCTTTGCCGGCTTATTGGTACAGAGCCTTATGTTGCTTTAAATTCTGGGAACGGAACTTCCGAAGAAGCAGCTAATCTTGTTGAATATTGTAATGAAAGCATTAATACTAAGTACGGAAAAATGAGAGCAATAAATGGACATATTGAGCCTTATAACGTCAAACTCTGGGGAATCGGTAATGAGATGTTTGGTTCATGGCAGGTTGGACATGTGGATGAAGAGACCTATGCAAGAAGACATCTTGAATTTGCAAAAGCTATACTTGCGGTTGATAAGGATATAAAAATCGTGGCTGTTGGAGGGAGATATTGGATGTATCCACGCTGGAATCAGGCACTTTTCAAAATTGCCGGTGAATATTTTGATTATTTAGCCCTCCATTCTTATGCAAAAAAATATAGAAATACAATGCAAAAGAAATACCTCAAAGATCCGAAATTTGCGGAGGAATTTTATTATTATATTGTCTCCTCACCTTATGGAATTGAAGAACAGATCATCGAGACAAATAAAGAAATAAGGGAAGCATTACCTGATCGACCGGAAGTTACTATTGCATTTGATGAATGGAATTGCTGGGCATATAGAGAGCCATTAGAAGAAGTTGAATTTGCAATGAGGGATGGGATTTACACTGCCGGTATTTTCCATGCATTTAGAAGACAGTTAAACGCGGTAACTTTGGCAAATTTTTCAAAAATCGTAAATGCGCTCCCTATGATAAGGGTAAATAAATATGGTATGTTCCTGAATCCTCAATATCTTGCTTTCAAAATGTATATAAACCATTCAGGATCCACGTTACTCAGGACTGATGTAAAGTGTAAAAGTTTTCCGGCGCCGGAATATGAAAGAGGGCGGCCCCAGGCAAAAGGAAATATACCTTTCTTAGATGTCTCGACGACGATAAGTAAAGATGAAAATATTATTTATATGGCGGTCATTAATTTACATGCAGATAAGAATATAAAAACACAGGTTTCGCTGGAACAATGGGATTTTTATCCGGAAGTAAAAATCTTTGAACTTTACGATGATGATTATATGACAGAAAATACTTTCGAGCATCCTGACAGATTAACAATAAAAGAAGAAATATTAAATGACATAAGCAATCCTTTTAATTATAATTTTAAGCCTCATTCAGTAACCATTATGAAATTTGCAAAAAAGTAATGTAAGACAACTGTGATAACGATTTTAAAATAACCTGATTAATTCATAAATTTCATTTTTTTCATCCTGTTACGAAGCTTTGGAATGGATAGACAATCGGTTTTCCTGTCATCCTGAATCCTGTGCTGAACTTGTTTCAGTATTGTTTCAGGATCTATCATAAAATTGTTAAAGATTCCTATTCTGTGAGGGCAAACGGCCGTTCGCCCATACATTTGCTAATATGAAGTTTACTGTGTAAAGAATTTTATGAATTATTCAGGCTAAATATACTTTAATAGAATTAATTAAACAAAACCTGATAACTCAAAAACCATCTTAATTGTAGTGAATATCACACCAAAAAATATAAAATGGAGGAATAATTATGAGTTATATAAAACGTAGAGATTTTTTAAAACTTGGTGCAGTTGCCGGAACGGGTTTAGCTGCAAACGCAATAGTTTCACCCAGCCAAACCAATGCCCAATACAATAGAAAAGTCAAGATTGGCTTTGTAGGTGTTGGCGACCAGGGGTCGTCACATCTCGATATGGCTTTGGGTATGGAGGAAGTGGTAGTTCCCGCCCTCTGCGATATAAAAGATTCATATCTATATCGTGCAAAACGCTGGGTTGAAGACTCAGGAAGACCTTCACCCAGACTTTACGGGAAAACAAGAACCGATTTCGAAAGAATGATGGATAATGAAGACCTGGATTTAGTCGTTTGTTGTACTTCATGGGAATGGCATGCTCCGGTGCTTTTATCTGCGATGAGAAATGGCAAAAATGCCGTAGCTGAAGTCCCGCTCGTAGTTAAACTCGACGAAGCCTGGGAAATAGTGGAAACCTATGAAAAAACTGGTAAATGGGGTACACTGATCAACAAAGGAGGTCCGTCCGCACTCCTGAATATGGTTCATCAAGGTGTTTTAGGTGATATAGTCTTTACTCGAAGCGGATATATTCACGATTTAAGACTGGTTAAAAATGACCCTGAGAGAGAACCATGGAGATTAGCACATTCAAGAGACCGTAACGGGAATCTGTATCCGGACCATCCTGCCGCACGAATGATGCCGATTATGGATATTAATCACGGTGACAGATTTGACTTTATTGTATCTGTCAGCTCCGATTCTAAAATGCTTAATGAATACGCTGATTTAAACTATGGTTCGGATCATCCGTATGCAAAACAAAAAATGTCACAGGGCGATTATAATGCATCGATAATAAGAACAGTAAAAGGAAAAATATTTAATATTAACTTCGACACAAATACACCGCATCCGAGAGGAATTTCAAAAATACAGGGTACAAAAGGGGCGTATATATCCGGTCAGGGTGTTGCAAGGATGGGTGAAGGTAATGCCGGTGGAAGAAGAAGAGGCGGAGGTGGATTAATATATCTCGACGGTATCACCCCCACTGCACACCAATGGGAAGATGCAGGACAATACATGAAAGAGTATGAACACCCGGTATCTAAAGCCTATGTACCTAGGCAAAGAAAAGAAGCAACTCGCGGTCATTCCGGTGGAAGTAAAACTATCTCAATGGGATGGCACAGACTGGTTCAAGCTATCCTTAAAAATGATATAACCGATTTTGACGTCTATGATTCAGTTACATCCAGTTCTATTGGTCCACTTTCGGAAATGTCCGTTGCAAATGGCAGCAGACCGGTTGAATATCCTGATTTTACACGGGGTAAATGGCAGAGACCGAGAACAGACCATAGCAGATTATAAAAAACTCATTAGAAAGACATAATATTGTTGATAGAAATTAACTCTGCTTAAAATGTGTAGATATTATCATACGTTCTCTTCAAAACGATGATAAAACATGAAACCACAGAGAACACCGGGGGAATACTCTGCCCGCCCTGTGGGTGTTCTCTGTGGTTAAATTTTGACAATCCCCCCATAAACTTTCCGGGAGATTTTATATGAAAATAATAACTCCTGTATTCATTAGTTTGCTTTTGTTATTTGGAATATGTTGCAGTATAAAATCTGATACACAAATAGAACTTGTAAAAAAGGATGATGGAAGTATAATACTTAAAAACAGTGAAATCGAGCTTGAATTTAATAATAAAATGTATTGTAAAGTCTCTTATAAAGTTGATGATAAAGTATTATCCATAAATAACTCTACCCAGACAGAAGAATTTTCATCACCCAATCATTATATTAGTATTAACGGTCAGGAAGTGAAAGATTTTAACGCAGATTATGATGATATAAAACTGACCTGTATAAATGAGGAATTAGGAATTGGAAAACAAATTATTCTTAGCGGAATTTCCGAAGGTCCTGAAGATGTGAAGATTAAGAAATCCCTTATCATTAAACTTTTCAATAAATATCCAAATGTGGCAATCACCAATGCAGTTTATAAAAATCTGGATAACTTAAAAGAACTTAAAATCGATTCAGTTTATAGTGAAATATATCATCTGAATTCAAAATTAACGGATGATACTTCAAGCTCATTTGATTTCTGGTCATTTCAGGGAGGTTCCTACAGGAGGAGACCTGATTGGATTCTTCCTATAGGGGATAATTTCTCTCAGGAAAATTATCAGGGAATGAATGCCGGAGATTATGGCGGCGGGACACCTGTCAGCGATCTATGGAACAGGTCAATGGGCATGGCTGTAGGTCATATTGAGACAATTTCTAAACCGGTAAAACTGCCGGTTATTGTTCAACCCGATAAAAACGTCAGGATAGGTGTTGTTCTTGAACCTGAAGATAATATTTTGGGACCTCAGGACAAATATAATTCTATCAAAACAATGGTTTTAGTTCATAGTAATGATTGTTATGAAGGATTAAAGACTTATTCGGCTATTATGCAGGATCAGGGATTAAAATTCAGGGAATTTTCTGAGGGTGCTTACGAACCAATATGGTGCGGATGGGGATATGGCAGAAATTTTAATATGGACCAGATATATGGTACTTTAGATAAAGTAAAAGAAATGGGTTTTAAGTGGGTTGTCATTGATGATGGATATCAAACCAAAGATGGCGATTGGTTTCTATTGAAATCAGAATTCCCAAATGGTGATGATGATATGAGAGCATTTACTAAAAAAGTAAAAGATATGGGAATGAAACCCAAGCTTTGGTATGTTCCCCTTGATGCACATCCTGGAAGTGAACTTGAAAAAGAGCATCCGGATTGGTTTGTTCTCGATAAGGATGGAAACAGATGCAGAATATCATGGTGGAATTCATATTATCTCTGCCCTGCAGTGCCGGAGGTCCAGGAATATCAGGTTAAACTTGTAGAAAAATTCTTTAAAGACTGGGGATTTGAAGGATTAAAAATTGATGGACAATGCTTAAATCTCGTACCTCCCTGTTATAATCCTAAACACAATCATAAATCTCCTCATCAATCCAGCGAAAAAACAGCAGAAGCTTTTAAAATGATTTTTGAAAAGGCAAAATCAATTTATCCCGACTGTGTAGTTGAATTGTGTCCTTGTGGAGCAATGGCATCATACTTTAACATGTTCTATAATGACCAGCCGGTCTCATCTGATCCAAGAAGTTCTTGGCAGATAAGACACCGGGGAAAGGTATTCAAAGCATTGATGGGACCAAATGTCCCCTATTATGGAGACCATGTCGAACTCAGCAGCGGTGGAAATGACTTTGCCTCGACTATAGGTATTGGAGGAGTAATTGGCACAAAATTTACATGGCCCAATCCACCGGAAGGCAGAAGAGGAAAAAGGTCGCTGCTTACTGAAGAAAAAGAAAAATACTGGAATAAATATATAAACATTTATAATAAAGAAATAATAAGTAAAGGAGAATACCAAAATCTTTATGATATTGGATATGATAAGCCTGAAGGTCATGCTGTTAAAAAAGAAGATATTATGTATTATGCATTTTTCGCACCCGAATGGGATGGAGAAATAGAACTCAGAGGTCTTGACAATACAGAATATAAAATCTATGATTATGAGAATAACGAACTCCTGGAAACAATAAAAGGAACAGAGGCAGTTATTTCGAAAAATTTTGAACATCATATTTTGCTTAAATGTGTTCCAAATGAGTAATTATTTTTAACAAGTTTGCCCAAATATTCTTCAACTTACCAAAAATATATGATATATTATTTATAATTAAATTCCGGTTCTATTTTTGAATAAACATTAATTCTCCTGTCACTGACATTATTAGGTGTATAAATATAATGGCATTCTTTTATCGAAGATTTTACTCGCCAATAATACAGTTTGCTGTTTTTTTATTCTATTCTATTTATATGTTCTGGTTTTCATTGATCCCTGCCTTATATATCATGGTTATGGTATAACACCTTTTCCGATTTTTTTTAAAGGAGAGGAGTTTTTTACACAATTTCTTTTTTATCCATTTTAGAAATCAATTGCCAGTGAAAATGAAGATACATTATCAAATATGCCAAATTCCTGAATAGCATAATCTACTCTGACTCCGTAAGCATTTATACCTAATGGTAATATTAGTTTGTGTCATGGTTGTGATACCTGTGATATGTTAGAATCAAAATATTTTTCAGCCGGTAATATTAGAGAAAATAGCCTTCACCATATTTGGGAAGAGAGCGATACCTTTTTAAGACTTAGAAAATTTAATCCTAATGAACTAAAAGGTGTTTGCGGTAGGTGTGTTCTTAGAAATTAATGTGCCCATATTATATTCTGTCATTATCTGCTTTTTATAATATCATTTTAATTTGCCATAAGTATATAAAAACTATTTAATTTATTAGTCGGGGCGGGCGGATTTGAACCGCCGGCCTCATGCTCCCGAAGCATGCGCGCTGCCAGGCTGCGCTACGCCCCGATTAAAAAAATTAAGTAGTTACAGCAACTTTCAATACCCTCTTTCTTTCAAGCATAATTATTATAATATATAAATACCTAATCTAAATATCAAGCATTTCCTGGTATAGGTATTAATTTATCACTTAATTTCTTTTTAAGTATGGATTTATGTTTATGTAATATTTATTCTGTTCTATCATATCCATATATTTATTAATTTGCTATATACTAAGAGGCTTGAATCACGAAAAGAAGAACAACCTTGAGACAGGAACTTGGTGAAGCCGTTTATCGGCAGAGACCTTTAGCGCTGAACTCTCTTCTACGCTTCAGAATTCACAGCTTGAATCAGAGCTTTTATATAACCAAACTGGAAAGCCCATGCGTGACGCACACGCCCGCTACCTACTTCATCAGGATGTTTTGGTGCATGGTCAGGCATAAGCATGTACGGATACTCCACTTCTTTAAAAACCTTTGCAAGCTTGTACATATCAACATCACCTTCATCAGGATAAACTTCCAGAAAATTATTAAGTCCTCCGCGAATGTTGCGGAAATGAACATTGAATATTTTTTTCCGCTTACCGAAATACTTAACAATATCGTAGATTTCTTTTCCGGGATCCTTTAGACTCTCAGCCAAGGTTCCACAGCAAAGATTAAATCCATGGTAAGGACTTTCGGCGATAGTAACGAAACGTTTTAAACCGTCCACAGTATAATTCCATCTGTCGATACCGCGAAAACCGGGTGGCGTAGGCGGGTCGGGAAGGTGGCATGCCATTTGAACCCTGTATTCTGCAGCGACGGGTATCACTCTTTCAAGGAAATATGCGATGCGTTCGAAGAATTCTTCGAGAGAAACACGACCTGCTTCAGTTATAGATGTATCTTTTGCTTTATCCAGGACCCATGTACTGTAGGTTGTGCCGCCGCGTCCGGGTGTAGGCTCGGTTCGCATTAACGGCAGTATTGTAAAGTTATAATTTAATCCTCTTAAACCCACTTTAGAAGCTATTTTAATCCTCTCAGACAAAATCTCAATCTCTCTGTCGCGTTCCGGACTTTTACCGAGAACAATATTTCTGCCGATATTCACGTGTACCATATCGAGACTAATACCATATTTAGCACATTTTTCCTTTGCTTTCAACATCTCATCAAGTTTCCAGTCACAGCTCGGTCCGTCCATATTATTTACTCCGTGCCGTTTAAGAAATTGTAACTCTTTAACGGATGTTCCCATATATTGTGCACCAACGTGCATTAATGCTTTCTTTGGCTTAGAGTGTACTGCCTTCGCGGGGAAAACAGTTGAACCGACAGTGCCTAAAGCCATTATTCTGCCAAAATCTCTTCGTTTCATAATTCCTCTTTTGAAATTAAAATAAATTGATAATCCGGTTTATTCCGAAAATAAACCACTGATTTAACAGATTAAGAAAATGTGATATTTTAATGTTAAATGTCAAAATCCAAATGCCAAAAGATGTAATGAAATAAGCTTTGACATTTGGATTTAATATTTTAGTTATTATTTAATGTATGACAGTGAAATAGTATATCTGCTTGAGTTGTTGTAATTCCTATTTCAATTTTTTAAGGCTTTTTTCCATATCTTCAATAATATCATCGCAGTCCTCGATACCGACTGATAATCGCACTAAATTGTCGAATATTCCAACATTTTCTCTTTCTTTTTTTGTATAGTCCATAAATGACATCAGTACCGGTTGTTCGATTAGGGTTTCAGTACCTCCGAAACTCGGTGCAATTTTAGCAAAAGTCAAATTATCGATAAATTTCATTGTTCCTTCAAGATTTGATTTTAAAAAGAAAGAAACAACACCTCCAAATCCTTTCATTTGTTGTCTTGCAATCTCAAAATCGGGATGACTCTTTAATCCCGGATAAAAGACTTTAATAACTTTTGGATGGTTTTCAAGGAATTGTGCTACTCGTTGTGCATTTTCATTATGTCTCTTAACTCGCAGAGCCAGTGTTTTCACTCCTCTTTCAATTAAATATGATGTATTTGGGTCACATATTCCTCCGATTGTCATCAAATTTTCAGCTATTGGTTGAACAAGCTTTTTCGTACCGATTAAAACTCCTCCGATGAGGTCATTATGTCCGCCTAAATACTTCGTAGCGGAATGAATAACAAGGTCAATGCCATATCGCAACGGTTTCTGATTTATTGGAGTGGCAAAAGTGTTATCTACAATAGTTATAATATTGTTCTTCTTCCCAATATCAGCAATCTCCTTTAAACTTAAAATACGCAAATAAGGATTGGTCGGGGATTCCGAAAAGATTATCTTTGTGTTTTTTCTTACAGCTTTTTTTATCGCAGAGGTTGATAACTCCGTTATAGTCGATTTAATTCCGAACTTTGGAAGAAAATTCAAAACAAAGTCTCTTGACCTCCGGTATGAATCATTAGTAATGATAATATGGTCTCCTTTACTCAGCAAAACAAACAGTGCCGTTGTAATTGCACACATACCGCTTGCAAACATCAATCCCTCTTCTCCGCCCTCCAGATTTGCAAGCTTTCTTTGAACGGAATCTATAGTAGGATTGCCCATTCGTCCGTATTCGGGCTGAGTTCTCGATGATTTACCGGTCATATAATCTAACAATTCCTTACTCGAATTAAACACAAAAGGAGCAGAATTAACAATTGGTGTTGTAATTGAAAAATAAGCCTCCTTTTTGGAACGTCCGGAATGAACACATTGAGTTGAAGCTTTCCATTTGTTTTTCATAGTTAAATTACCTGAAATATTATTTTAAGTATTTAAATTTATAGTCTGTAAGAAAGAAAAGATGGACCCTACCTTCTGAGGTGGGGTCCATCTAAAACTGTGCATATAATCGATAGACAGACATGATAACTTTGTGTTTTAGCAACATTGTACCTGTGCAGTTACATTTTTATTCGCTATGTTCTTTTTTGTCAGAATCCAATCCTTCACGGGATATTAACTTATTAATCTTTTCTTCAAGCCTTTCATTCTCTTTCATAAGAAATCGAATAGCACTTACCATCGGGTCAGAAAGTTTTCCATGATCTAAATCTTCCATCATCTTAGCACCGAGTCCGGCTGCAATTCTTCCGGGAATTCCCACGACAGTTGCACCGGGTGGAACATCACGGAGAACCACACTCCCCGCACCGATTTTGGCTCCTTCACCAATTTCTATTGCACCGAGGGCTGAAGCTCCTGCACCCACTACAACATTATTTCTCAATGTCGGATGCCTTTTCTTCTTTTCCAGACTCGTACCACCCAGGACTACTCCCTGATAGAGCATCACATCATCAAAAATATCGGCTGTTTCTCCAATCACTACTCCCATTCCATGGTCAATAAAAAACCTTTTTCCTATATTTGCACCGGGGTGAATCTCGATTCCAGTAATCCAACGGATGATATGGGATATAAATCTTCCAATAAAATACATTTTATGATTCCAGAAAAAACGTGCGATTCTATGTCCCCAGATAGCATGGAGTCCCGGATAACAAAATATAACTTCGAGCACACTCCTTGCAGCCGGGTCCTTTTTAAAAACAGTTTGAATATCTTCTTTTATCCTTTTAAACATCTTTCAATCCTAATATTAATATAGTTAAGAGTTAGGAATTAAGAATGAAGAAACTGGTAAAAACATTATTTTTATTATTATCTATTCTGCCTTCTTAACTCTTAACTCCTAATTCTTAATTCTTAATTCTTAACTTTCCTGAAAAAGCCACGTGCTCAAATAACGTTCACCGGTATCGGGTAAAACGACTACAATTAATTTCCCTTTATTTTCTTCTCTTTTTGCAACCTCGATTGCTGCACATGCAGCCTCTCCGGATGAAATACCTGCAAGTATTCCTTCCTCTTTTGCTAATCGTCTTGCAACTTTTCCCGCATCCTCATTAGAAACCTTTATTATTTCATCGACTAAATCCAGTTTTAATACTTCCGGAATAAATCCGGCACCTATACCCTGAATTTTATGAGGACCGGGTTTACCCCCGGAAAGTACAGGAGAATCTACGGGTTCAACAGCTATCGCTTTAAACTGAGGTTTTCTTTCCTTTATTATTTCGGCAACTCCGGTTATCGTACCCCCTGTTCCAATTCCGCTGACCAGTATATCTACCTCTCCGTCCGTATCGTTCCATATCTCTTCTGCAGTTGTTTCCCTGTGTATTTTTGGATTAGCAGGATTATTAAACTGCTGCGGCATAAAGGAATCCGGAGTATTTTCTAAAAGCTCTTCCGCTTTCTTGATTGCTCCGGGCATTCCTTCCGAGCCGGGAGTTAAAACAAGTTCAGCTCCGAATATTGTTAATAATTGTCTTCTTTCTATCGACATCGTATCCGGCATTGTTAATATTAAACGATAACCCCTTGCAGCGCAAACAAAAGCTAAAGATATTCCTGTGTTTCCGCTGGTAGGTTCAATAATTATGGTTTCTTTATGAATTAATCCTTGTTTTTCAGCCTCATCAATCATCGATACTCCTATCCTATCCTTAACACTGGATAAAGGATTATAAGATTCAAGTTTTGCTACTAAAGTTGCCTCTGAACCTGCCACGATCCTGTTTAGTTTAACCAATGGAGTATTCCCGATTAATTTGGTTATATCACTTGCTATTTTAGACATTTTTCCTCCTGAACTAATAGTTAAAAGTTATATAGTATCTTATTTCAAGTTTTATTACAGCAAAGAAAGAAATTTATGATTTTATATTTATGATTTAAGATTTATAAAAATAATAAATTATAATTATTTATTATAACGGATTGCCAAATTTAATCTCAATCTCGTCCCATATCATCTTTAGCAGATAGACACATCATTGTCCTTTGACCCATAAATATTAGAACTGTATATTTGCACTCAAATTTTTAGTATTTAAATAATTTATATTGTATAAATTGTAAATATATATAAATAAAAACAACTTATCAAGATTTTTTTTAAATAAACATGTCTATGTTATTGATTCAAGAGATTGCCCAATCTGTAAGACCTTCGCAATAACAGATAGTAGTGTTGTGGTCATTACAATAAACATCTCCACATATTGAGATTGTTTCAGGACCTTAAAAATAAAAAACTTTCACTTAAATATCTCACCGGTCTCTTTATACCACATAACAATATCGAGATGACTCAGTGGAATTTTAACCTTTTTAGAAAATTTTCTCATATCTTCCTCAATCTCAAAATACTTTTTTTTTGAAATTGATTTCGGTATTTTTTGAATTATTCCGAGCGACTCTAAATTTCTTAATATATGTCTGTCAAGAATCGCAATGTTTTCACCTGAGCCGATATTTCTCAGGAAATGGCTTGATTCTTTATAACCTATTCCCTTTACATTTTCAACAATCCAATCTCTCGCAGAAAAAATATCATTGAACTGAGATATCTTCGATTTTATAAATATTTCGCCATTTATAGAAAAAAATATTCTTGCGTTAATGATACGTTCTGCCTTTTGGTTATGAAATCTGACTTTTCCAATGAGTTCTTTTGAAATTCTATGCTTATTTGCTTTCATCAGCAATTTTTTTTTAATGAGATTACTAACAGCTAACCAGCAGGATTTGGCTTTTGATTGTGGCGTCAATATACAAAAGATAAGTTCAACAAAAATCTCATCTTCGCTGCCGTTTTCCCACACATTCTTAAACTCGATTAATCTTGATTTTATTTCATTTTGAATTTCAGAATAAATCTCACTCAATTCCTTGATTAATTTATTTTTTACTGCCATTATATATTTACAGATATTTATATTGCAACTAACCGGTCAAAAAAATTATTATACATTTTCAATTACTCTATTCAATTTTTCAGCAACCTGTTCAGAAACTTCAGTAAGTTTCGGATTAGAAAAGATAGAAACCATTGCTTTTGGATCTATAGCAGAAACCACAGTATTACCCAGAGATTATTGAAAACAATATCTTTTTATTTTTCCACTAAACCGGTAATTTTGATTTATCTTTGCACATTTTTTCCGCAATAATTCTATGGTAATTTGTTTTTATATTTTAAAAGAATTATAAATTAAAAATTTTATTTATTAATAACAACTGTCAAATAAAAAAAAAGGTTCCTGAAAAATAGCTAAAATTTGTTGAATAATAAGAAATTATAATATATATTGATAATTTAGAAAAATCTTTTTGAAACCGTATCATAATTTCAAAGAACTATTGTAATATAAATTGAAACATATAGAATTCAAATTGCAGACCGCCGATAGCTTACAACTTTTTGCCAGGGAATGGCTCCCGGAATCTGAGGCACTTGCAGTGGTTTGTTTAATTCACGGGAAAGGAGAACACAGCGGACGTTACTTACATACCGCCTCTACTCTTACCATGGCAGGATATATAGTATTAACTTATGATCTCAGAGGACACGGCAAGTCACAGGGCAAAAGAGGTCATTCTCCATCGTATAAGGCTTTGATGGATGATATATCGCTCATTTTGAATGAAGCCGGCAACCGTTTTCCAAACCTGCCGCATTTTCTTTACGGTCACAGTTTGGGCGGTAATCTTGTGCTCAATTATGTGCTGCGCAGAAGGCACCGTCTTAACGGTGTTATTGCTACAAGTCCCTGGCTCAGTCTTGCATCTGAACCACCCCGATGGAAATTGGTTATTTCCAGTTTATTGTATAATTTACTTCCTTCCTTTTCTATGACCGGTGATATGGATAATCAATCTTTATCCCGCGATTCTGAAGTAGTGAATGCTTATGAAAACGACCCGCTTGTACATGATAGAATCTCTGTGCGTCTTGCTCTCGATATTATCCACAGCGGTGCCTGGGTATTAGAACATGCATCCGGATTCTCAATCCCTCTGTTAATTATGAACGGCAGTGCCGACCGTCTTATATCCACAGAATCCTGCAGTAAATTTGCTGATAGTATATCCGGCGATTGTACTTATAAGCCCTGGGAAGGATTATTTCACGAAATTCACAATGAACCTGAAAAGCAGGAAGTGTTTGACTTTATGATAAAATGGCTGAAAAACCATCATTAGATTTACGATTTAACCTGGGTACTCAAAATCACTCGCAATTAGCCAATGGTTAAAAAGCTAATAGCTTTCAACTTTTAGCTTATAGACATTCGTAAATCGTAAATATCAATTGGTGCGTTTTATATAAACAGCCACTTCGCTGCCGATGCCGGCAGGTTTTTTCCAGTGCTGATTCCCCCATTTCCCTTCCCGTAAAAGAAGGTATGCCAGTCTTGCATAGTCACGGGTTGTCATTTTCGGTCCGGTCTGCCCGGATTCCGTATAGTCCTTTTCCTTTCCAACAGTATAATACCTGAAATCCCAATCTTCACCCCAACGCGTATCTCCGGCGGATTCGGGAAGAATTCCCGATTTGTGCTTAAAAATCTGATTGAAGGTTATTTGTTCCTTTCGCGAATCGGAAAGAGGAAAACCCTCAGGCAGCCACCGCCTGTCGTAAACTTTGCTCTCGATATTGATTTTTACAGGTATGTTACCTTTACGGCTTTCCTCGACAATGATTCCAAAAAGTAGAATCGCCCATGCTTTACCGTTTGAAGATATATAGTTTATAAAAGTTTTGGCTGATTCATTATTATACCATTCACCAATAATGGAAGAATTTTTAATAACAATACATCCCTTAACTCCCGACCCGCTCTCAACCGACAGATTATACCGTCCAAATTCTTCAAGCTTTACCGGGTCGAATCCAAGCTTGCGGATTTGATTCGTATCAGTAATTTTATGCCAGTCTCCCTCTTTTTCAGAAGGTGGATATTGTGCTGAAACATGCAGCAAAGTTGATGAAATAAAAATCAGAATTATAATAAATTCTCTAAATAAATTCATCCTTCTTTTAAGGAAGTTTCAAAATTTCGTTCCCAAACTGAGTTTGGGAACGAAATTGTCTGAGAAACTATGTTTCTCAAAAACCACGGTCTATAAAGGCTTGCAGTTCGCTCATTTCAATAATATCATCTTCTTCACATCAGAAAATATACCTGCTTTTATCATATATATAAAAACACCTGAATTTACTTTTAATCCATTATCATTTGTTCCATCCCATTTGATTGAGTAGTATCCGGCAGATTTTGATTCATTGACAAGGGTTTTTATCTCCTGACCGGAAATGTTGTAAATCTTTAATGTTACAAATGACGGTCTTGATATCTGAAATTCTATTGTAGTTTCAGGATTAAAAGGATTAGGATAACTCTGTAGAAGTTTA
>SDBU01002306.1_pt1 | contig 25627 bp, 32 predicted proteins | sample 2277071 | NCBI WGS metagenome assembly SDBU01 (sample SAMN10397929, study PRJNA504765) | marine sediment metagenome | isolation source: marine sediment core GS08_GC12, 126 cmbsf | place: Arctic Ocean: Gakkel Ridge, Loki's castle | collected 2008
AGTGTTGCTGTTGGTATGATGTAATCATCAAACTTGAACTTGATTAGGATGTATTCTGTAAAGTCTGGCTCAACATCTCCCATAGTATCATGTTGCGATACGGGATTCTGGTCATTAGGACACCATCCAACAGGATGAGATCCTTGAATGATTAGGTTTTTTTCCTTTAGTATATTGATCTGCCATTCGATAAATTTTTGATAGGCAGGGTCTATGGTTGTAAACTCACGTCGCCAATCTATGGAATAACCCATCTCTATCATTCCAGCTTTAATCTCTTCGTGGAAATATTCTGCAATCTTGATTGGCTCCACAAAGGTTTTGATTGCTTTATCTGGGACATGATAGATGTTTTTCAATCCATCAATAATTTCTGCATCACCAGCCTCAACTCGTTTAGCCATTCCAAGTATTGGCGTACCAGTATAATGGAATCCCATAGGAAACAAAACATTGTATCCCTTCATTCTATAATATCTAGCATGCACATCAGCTAACGTGTAAGTTCTACCGTGTCCAATGTGTTGCGGCGAGTTTGGATAAGGATAAGCTACAGTGATGAATTTTTTTTCTTTATCGTTTGGATCTGTTTCAAAGTGTTTAGCTTCGTTCCATGTTTGCCTCCACTTTGCTTCAATTCCTGGCCAGTTAATTTCCATGATTCAATCCTATTCAAAAACCATTGATTTTACCTTGTTGATTGCCTCGTCTTTTTTAGACTTGTCTGGTCCTCCGCCTTGAGCAAATCTAGGATTGCCTCCACCAGCGCCACCTAGTACTTTAGAGATTGCCTTGGCAATATCGCCTGCTTTATTCCTCTTTGATGCATCTTCTCCTGCGTGAATTATCGCCCTTACCGTTCCTGCCTCCTCAAAAATTCCACAATATACTGCTTCAGAGTTTGCTTTGACCAGCTTTTCTCCAAAATTAATGTGAAAATACTCATCATATCTGTCACTTTTCGTCCAACAAAATTTTCTAGATTCGGTTGTAATTATTTCAATATCTCTTAGTCTAGTTGTACCAATCAAAGTCTGAGAAATTTCTTTTAACAACATTGGAATCTTTAATCTATCTTCAGCTTTCCTTATGTCTCTTAGCTTGTCTCGTGCTTCTTTAGCTAATTGGTCAGCTGATGCGGTTTCAAGATCAGCTTCATGTTGCTTAACATATTCCCTAGCTGCATCGCCAGCTACAAACTCTAACCTTACAACACCATCCTGAATTCTTTTTGTTCTTGAAATTTTGATCAGCTCAACTTCTTTTGTTGTTTTGGTGTGAGTTCCTCCACATGCTTCAACATCAAAATCCTCAATTGATACAATTCGAACCGACTTTACAGGAACCACTCCACCCTGATAAATCCTAAATCCATATTTCTGTTCAGCAGCACCTCTATCAAAGTTCTCAATTGTTACTGGAATATTCTCTTTGACTTTGGCGTTTGCAAGCTCCTCAATTTTTCTAACTTCATCATCAGTAAGAGCGGAGTGATGTGTAATGTCCAGTCTTGCATGATCAACTTCTTTGAATGCAGAGTGCTGCCAAACCCATGATCCTAGAACGGTTCTAGATGAAGAGTTGAGAATATGTGTGCTGGTGTGGTGTTTTGTAATACCTTCCCTTCTTTTGGAATCAACAACGCAGGAAACAGTTTCTCCTTCCTTTGGAATTCCGCCACTAGTCTCATGGACTACTATACTGCCGTGCTTGTTTACATCAACTACCTCAAATCCAGCTATTTTACCGTGGTCTGGCTCCTGTCCTCCACCTCTTGCATAGAATGAAGTTCTATCTAGAACCACATACTTTTCAAAGGACTTTAGAACCTTGGCATCAAACTCCTTTGGATCATCACCATAATAGAGTAATTCAGTTTCAGGAAGACCTTCTAAGGGAAGATTCACCTGTTCCTTCTTTTTTGCGGATTGGTGTAATTCAGATAGTTTGGAGTAAAATTCAGAGGGAATCTCTGATATTACGTTAGTTTCCTTCAAATAATCAGGAGTCACTCCATCAGACTCGTATAATCTAATCAAGTCATCAACAGATGGATCCTTTATTCTACCGACAATTTTTTGCATCCTAGATTTAGAGTTCTCATATCTGTCTGATTCAATGGAAATGATTTTTTTCACATCCTCTCTGGTTTCCTCCAGTTCAGGATACGTTTTTTTCAAATAATCAATCTGTGTGTCAATGATCTCATCCATGTCAAATTTCAAATTCAGTCTGTCCATCGTTCCAATAATTCTCCGAAGAATCATTCTAAGGTTGTATCCGCCACCAACATTGCTTGGAAGGGCACCATCCGATATTGCAAAGATTAACGTCCTGACATGATCAGCAATCAAGTAAATTCCCTCAAGTGGAGTTATGATTCTATCAACCTGTTGTTCCGTCAGTCCAGCTTGTTCAATTGCGTGTTTCCTTGCAACAAAGATATCGTCATAGTTCTCAATGTTTTTTGCAATTGTAGTATAGTATTTGGTTAACAAATTAGAATCAGCATCAATTCCAACCTTTTGTATTAATTGATTGGTTACCGGACCAAAACAGCAGTCATATGCAGTTGGAGTTCCCATCGTAATCCAAGCAAATCTCTCCAGACCCGCACCCATATCGATAACTTTTTGTTCCAATTCTGAATGTTTGCCAAGCTCACCTTGAAATTCCGTAAATACAGCGTTTCCCAGTTCAACACCTTTGACAAAAAATTCAAGTGATGATCCAAACGAGCCACCTCCTTCCCAAACGTCCTCAACAAAAACTACTTCCTCTTTCTTTATCCCAAATTGTTCCGTAAGTAATCTAAAATCCAAATCAACACATTGGTCCTTCCAGTATCCCTCAGAATTTGGGATACAGTGTTGACCAATCATGCAAAAGCTGGAAAAGTGTTTTCCAGTAACTCCAACATTCTCTAAATCCTTGAATCTAAGGCACGTCTGTGGAACCACCAACGGATTTGCAGGAAACTCAAAGACAACCTGAGAACCCATAACCCTTTGAAAATCAACAATGGATGCAATCGTAAAATACAAGTCGTCACGCCATCGACAAACCACGGGATATCTATTCACAGAGGTGTGCCCATTCTTTACAAAGAACGATTCAACCTCCTTCCATGCTTGGGTATAGTCAAATCTTTTCTGTGTAGGTGGATTTCCAATGAAGGAATACGTATCATCAGAATGTTGAGGACAATTATTCCTGTTACTGTCTATACTCCAATAGAATCTGCCACACCTTGAACAGGATTTTCGTTCATAGCCTTGCTCTTCAAATAATTTTACTTTGTAGTATCTGTCCGAATCAGCTGAAAATGTTTTCAAGATTTCTTTCTTGTCCATATTGAAACCTCTTCCAGTTGGCCGATATTAAGAATTGTCAATAATGAACAGTTTGAATGAAATGTTGAATATTTTTCAGATTAACATTTGATACGAACTATTAACCAAGAAAAACTATGAATTTACATACATAATTTACTATTATAATTTAGGGTTAGGAAAGAATGTTGTTCCTAAGATTAAAATTTAGTTTTAAGCTAGATTTTTTTGTTGTGATAGATGACCAAATTATTCAGATTGTTAAAGAAAATTTTCCAAACTGGCAGGGCATTATTTTAATAGACACTAAAGGTGACCAACACATTGCTTATGCGCCAGGTTCGCCTTTTGAAAAAAATGATGGTGAATTAGAACAGATGGCATCATTTGCATCAGTTCGCTATAACATAGCAGGTTTTGATAAGCTGCATAACGGCCTAGAGGCTACGATAAACGTATTTGGAAACACTTTGATGCAAGTTACTTCAGTGAATCATGAACTTTTTGCTGTGCTTATATCAAGAAATGAAAACATTACTGAGTCGTATCAGACATTTCGGAAAGTTGTAAACGCTGTCAAAAATTTACGTTCTTGATGATATAACCTATCGTAATTGCGCCCAAAATAATACCCATACAATTGGTTGAGTCTCTAAGGATTCTATTTTATTCTCCAATTATTTGCAAAACTAGGTTTCTAGTTCTTGCTCTAGTGTCTAGCTCTAAAAATACAATTTGTTGCCATGTTCCAAGCAATAGTTGTCCATCTTTGAATGGAACAGTAAGTGAGGGGCCAACCAGTGATGCCTTTACATGAGATCTGCCGTTTCCATCATGCCATCTTTGTTCGTGTTCGTAATTGATGTCATCAGGTGCAATTCTAGATAGCATTTCTGGGAAATCATTTACCAATCCTGGCTCGTATTCTATTGTAGTTATTGCACCAGTTGAACCAGAAACAAAAACCGTAATGGTTCCATTTGAGATTCCAGATTCTGAAATGGCATTAGCTACTTGTTCGGTGATGTCAATGATGTCATTTTCTGACTTTGAGCTAATTTTGATTTGTTTTGTAATTACGACCATGTTATTTTTAGACAAATCTCCGAATTAAGAATTTAATCAACATGGTCCCCATAGGCCCACACCCATACCAAGTTGAACTTTTTGTATCATTCACTTACCAGACGTCAAATTATTCGAACCATCCATTATGATCAATTAAATAGAATATCAGACGAGATTCTTCATGTTTGACAAAAAACTAAAAATGAAAGAAGGAGTTCATGTTTTTGCACGAAAACAAAATGGTGATTTCAACAACATTGTTTTCGGTGTAGTAACTGGAGTTGAAGGAAACAAAATTGGCATTAATGGCTTGGAAGTTAATCCAGTCGGACTGAAAAATAAACTTGAACAAGGAAAGACAGGCTCCAGGTCCCAAGAAATTCTAAGAAACCCAACACCAGAAAATTGTATTTTCACCTTAATCTACAGGGTTGAACACGACAACTTTGCAGGAGTTTTAGATCTTGAAAAGGATAGAGTAGAAGCGATTTCTCCAAAGGCTTATGCTGTTTTAGATGGATGGATTAGGGAATCAATTCCTGAATTAATCAATAATGTGCTTTCACTTCCTCCTGGTTCCGAACATGATAGAGCAAAACAAACACTAGGCAATAAGATGGACACACTAACTGACAAAAATCTCAAAAAGAATCTATATTCAATCTGTCGAAGTTTGAAAATTCTAGCTCCAGTAAATAAAAATTGGTAATTTTCTGCATAGTTTTATATTAAACCGTTAAGGAATTTTCGATACGATGGAATACGTTTATGCTGCTTTGCTTTTGCACAAGCTTCAGAAGGAAGTTAATGAGGAAAACGTAAGCTCTGTGGTCAAAGCATCAGGAGTGGAAGTAAATCCAGCCCAAGTTAAAGCATTGATAGCAGCCCTGGCTGATGTAAATATTGAGGAAGCCATCAAGGCCGCTCCAGTCGCAGTTGCAGCCGCAGCAGCACCAGCAGCTGAAGCCTCAGCAGCAGGTGGAGATGAAAAGAAAGGCGAAAAGAAAGAAAAGAAGGCCGATGGAAAATCAGAAGAAGAGGCAATGGAAGGTCTCTCTTCACTGTTTGGATAGAACAAAATTTTCTAAAAACTAGATCTCAAATCAACTCAATGTTAATTAGCGTTCATAATTATAAAAAAGTAAATTGGTAGACCTAACTGCATCTGCGGAACTTTTCATTTATGTTCTGGATCTGTTTGGGACGATGGCCTTCGCCGTGACTGGAGCATTCAAGGCAATCGAGAAAAAATTCGACATTGTTGGAATCATAATTCTTGCAACCATCACTGGTCTTGCCGGTGGAACCATACGAGACGTGATCATTGGAAAGGTACCGCCAAATTCTATTGCAGATCCTGCCTACATTGCAATAACTGTTGCAACTGGAATTGTCATCTTTTTGTTATTTTCAAGGCTAAAAAAACACTGGAATCTATTTCTAAAATTTGACGCCATTGGATTGGGCGTCTTTACAATAATTGGAGCAACCTTTGCCTACAATATTTTTGGATTAAATTTTCTTGCAATTGCATTTGCAGGAATTGTCACCGCAATTGGAGGGGGAATACTACGAGACGTTTTCGTACAAGACACTCCAATAATTTTTGTAAAAGAGCTTTATGCGTCAGCAAGTTTTATCGGAGTTGTTGCATTCTACTTTATTCTAGTCTTTGACGGATCACTATACCTAGCAACAATTCTTGGAATCATTATAACAACAGGATTGCGAATGGTTGCAATGAAGTTTAATTGGAATTTACCTCGAGTCCACTAGAACAGCTAAATTAATTTCAGATTATGCAGGTTTGTAATCTTTGGCCTTCCTAGCTACAGATTGAGCATGTGCATGAGCCTTTTGCAAAATTTGATCCTTCGTTTCATCCGTCATATATCCTGATTCTACGGAAACAGAATGTGCTGATTGAGCAGCCTTGGAAAGAATCTGTTCTATATTCTCAGCAGTTACATAGGCTGCCTCAATAGATAGGGAAATTGCTTCCTGATGGGCAGCAACAATTTCATTCCTGAATTTATCAACATCGATGATGAGTTCCTCTTCTGAATATTGAATTCCACCTTCAAGTGCAGCAGCGAGAGAAATTTTTGCCTCAACAGGTTTGATATCTAATTTTCCCAGCAAGGCAGCTAATTTTCCTGAAATCACTTCACCTTTCTTCACTGGAATTGTTTCCTTTGCAATCCAAATTGTTCCCTGATCAATTTTTGTAGGAACACCAGCTTCTTTGAATTCAGTTAACATAGGTCCAGGCGCAATTCCTGTATTTTTGGCTGGTATAACTACATCAATACTAGCAACATCTCCTCCTCTTGCACCTAACATTATCTTATTTTTTGCAAGTAAAACATTCAACTTGAAAGGTGACATATTAGTGAACATGAACAAGCATTGGCCTGTTAGTTTCTCAATCATATTTTTAATGCCTGCAACATCCTGTTTTTCAAGTGCTTTTTGTGCTACCTTATCTTTAATACTTACAAATTCTACTTCACCTTTCAATTTTTTTCTTAGTGGTAGGATTTGAGAGGCTCTTATTTTCTCCATTCTCACAAGAGCTAAAACTTTGTATTTGCTTGGAAGTTCCTGAAGTTGTTGATATATCTGTGTTTTTCTTTTGGGATAAACTGTTCTATTTTTATGCATTTTATTTCTTCACCTGAGTTGACTCTTCAACAGCTTTTCCCATCGTAGTTTTAACCAAAATCTTTCTGATGTTTTTATCACCATATGGTAATTTTTTTTCAACAGCACTAATGACAGCATTTGCATTTGCTGCCAAGTCACCATCTTCCATTTTTTCATCTCCTATCTTACAAGCCATGGACAATGAATTTCTAACTCTGACCCTAATTGATGATCTAAATCTTTGTAACAATGATTCAATTGGTGCATTAAAAGGAACTGGAGTAGGCATTTTTCCTCTAGGACCTAAAAGCTGGCCTAAAACTTTACCAACAACTGGCATGAGCTTTGTATCGGCCAAAAAGAAATCATATTTGTTGATAAATTTTCGAGATTCTCTTTTATCTGAGCCTATTTGGTTTAACTCATCAGTATTGAGCACTTTGTCTGCTTTTGCATTTTTTGCTTTCAATCCCATTTCACCTGAAGCCATTACACAAACAGTTGCAGGCGAACCAGTTTGCTTTGGCAATTGAACTGTTTCATTCATTGCAAATCCTTTTTTTACATCAATATCTTTGAAGACCATAATCAACTCTAAAGATTGCTTAAATTTCCGTTCCTTGGATGATTTAGCCTCCTTGATCATTTCGACAAGTTGTCCTTCGTTAACCAATATGCAAGATTTTCGAGAAATCCTACTTAAAATCGTTTATAGATCAAAATGAGAAAGATCCATGATTTTTGAAAATTTTTTAACTTTCTAAACCTAAATAGCAATTTACTAGAGATAAATAAAGAAAAACCTACATTTATTAACTCGGAAAATTTTTTTTGAGAACATTGCTTCGATTTGATGAGCTCGATATGAAATTGTTACATGAACTCGCAAAAGATAGTTCAATTTCAGTCCCAAACCTATCCAAAAAACTTGGAATCAATGCTTCCGTTTTGTATAGTAGAATTAAACGATTAACGAAAAAGAATCTCATCAAAAAATTTACCATTGAAATTGATGATGAACTTTTGGGTATAGGTGTTAAAGCGCTGGTAGGAGTTAACCGTGATCCAAAACTCAAAGACTCTATTCATAAACAATTGATGGAAACCTCAGAGGTTGTTTCAATTTCAGAGGTTACAGGAAGATTTGACATGATTGTTCGAGTTTATGCTAACAATTTGGAATCACTACACACAGCTGTAATTGAGAAAATTGGGAAGATAGATGGAATTCAGAACACTGAAACGTTTGTCGAATTACAGAAAACAGACAAAGATCCTAATTATTTAATAAAGAAATAATTCACTGGAATTTTTCATCCCATTTGCCTTCATTAATTTCCGAGGTAATCTCTTTAGGAGTTTTTCCTTCCACCTTGACTCCTAGAGGCAAACACGTTCCCACAATAGTTTTAGCGACAGATTTCAATGAAGTTGCATAAGAAGTTTCCAGTTTGGTTTTTGCAACTTTTACTACAGAATCCATTGTAACTTCACCAACCCATTCTGTTCCCGACGTTCCACTTCCTTTTTGAATTCCAGCTTCTTTTAGAATTAGACCTGCAGCCGAGGGGATCCCAACCTCAATCTCCCATTTTTTAGTATCAGGAAACACGGAAACAGTTACTGGCACCTTCATTCCTTCAAAATCTTTAGTTTTTTCATTTATCGCATTAATAACTTCCATAATATTGACACCCATTGGACCTAAAGCTGGTCCTAGAGGCGGTCCAGAAGAAGCTTGTCCACCTGTAACTAGCGCTGAAATTATTTGTGGTTCAACCATAAATTTTCAGCTCAAAATGAAAATTTAATCCTTGCTACCAAAACCCACAGAAATTTTGAGATAATTAGCATCTACAGTTACTGGTAATTCGTAAGAGGCTTCAAGCAAAACTACCGTTGCTTCTTCCTTTTCATGATCTATTCGAGTGATGGTCGCCTTCATGCCTTTAAATGGCCCACCAGTAATCTCTACAGTCTGATCAACAGCAAGTGTAGCAACTATTGATTTCTTTATAAGATATCCTTCAATGTCTTTGAATTCTAACTCTCCTCTTAACTGTCCTCTGATGTGACGAACGCCTTCAATTGCTTGATATGCAGCGCTAGGATCTAGCGCTTCAATAACCACATATCCCTTGAGATTATCCACCCACAAAACAGATTGAATGTGAATTTTATTCATCCTTGCTCTAGTTTCTAAAATTCTCATTACCACTTTTTCCTGTCCACCAGTGGTACGAATTGCGAAAAGATGCGACTTTACTTCTTCAGTAACTAATTCTTCAGCTGGGGCTTCTTTTACTGGTTCTTCAGTTGAGGTATCGTTGACTACTGGTTCTTCAGCTGGGGCTTCTTTTACTGGTTCTTCAGTTGAGGTATCGTTGACTACTGGTTCTTCTGCCAATTTTATCTATCCAAATGTCAAAACCGAAAACACAAACTGAATTATAAATCCAATTGTCCCGACGGATGCAATTCCCAATAAAACCAGTCTGAGATGTTGCATGTAATCCTCTTTATCTGATTTTTTAGCAAGTTTCATAGTATTAACCATATTTTTTAGGGTTTGTCTGGGGTTCATTGCTGGAAATTAATAAGGTGTCTTTATAACTTTTATCTCATGGAATTGCTGGTAGCCTATCAAAATGATCCTGCTGGTCACAATATGGCCAAATTCATCTCACAATCTATGGAAAAAGATGGAGAACTATACCATGGAAAATTTTTTGATTTAGTCATGATTCCCACTCCAACAATATCTGCTGATTGGTTAGAGGAAAAATTTCACAATGATGGTTTTATCTTTTTGTCTAAACATGCAGCAGAGTCTGGTGTTTTAGCACTTACTTGTCATAGCACTGGAAATTTTTCTGAGGCAAAATTTGGTGGTAAAGAACGCCAAGTCGCAATTCCACATCCCCACATCCAGAAAAAATACCTTCAAACCTTATGGGAGAATAGAGATGATTTTTCAGATTTTCAAATAACAATTGAAGCAACCCATCACGGTCCAACGGATTTAAACAAACCTGCTCTGTTTATAGAAATTGGCACTGCTGAAAATCAATGGAACGATACAAAACTTTGTAACTCTGTTGCAAAAATAGTCAGTGACGTGCTATCAAAAGAGACAAAAGCATATCCAGTTGCAATTTGTTTTGGTGGAACACATTATCCAGAAAAATTCACAAAAGAATTACTTGAAGGGGAGCTAGCTTTAGGGACAGTAATTCCTAAACACGCACTTGATTTTTTGGATGAAGATCTTTTTTCACACATATTAGAGAGAAATAATATGGCAAAAACTGCTTTACTAGATTGGGGAGGAATGGGTCTAAATAAACAAAAAGTCTTAGATCTTCTTGACAAAACAAATCTGGAGATCATTAAACTTTGAATTTAGATGAAAAAGTTTACAAAAAACTCTTGCAAGTTCCCAAGGGGAAAATTACAACTTATGGCGAATTAGCCAAGGCAGTAGGTTTACAAAATGGACAGAGAGCCATTGGAAAAATAATGAACAAAAACCCTTATCCAGTAATCATTCCATGTCATAGAGTTGTTCGTTCTAATGGAACGATAGGTGGTTATGCTTTTGGGCAAAACGTAAAAACCAACATGCTAACCAAGGAAGGAATAAAAATTCACAATAGAAAAATTTTAGATTTTGAAAAAATTATTTACAGATTCTAGGATTTTTGTTTTGATTTAGTTTCTTCAATTAAATCTCTCAAATGTGCTTTGTTTCTTACTGTATTGCCGCCTACCTTTTTGTATAATGACCAAAACTGCTTATTCGTAATTTCTTTCCTATCCTTTACTACTTTTAGCAAATATCGCAGAGAACGAACTTTTTTCACATATACTTGTTTTTTACCAATACGCGCTCCTTTTGCACCTCGTTTGGATCCTTGGCCTGTACCTCGCTTCTTTTTTTGAATTCTCTTTAGTTTAGCACGTGCTCTTGAAGTTCCTCTAAAGGATTTTATTTTAATTGTATTTGCAGTGAGTAAGCTTCTAATATTCTCTCGAGTAATTGCATCTTCGATATCATCTAGATGATCAGAATCAAACCATACTCGGTGAACTCCTACACCAGTAACTCTAGAAACAAGGCGTTTTTTTGCTTTAAGATTTACTACCACTTGCTGACACCCGTGCATTAAACACTTTGAATTTATTTTCTATTGCTTTAATCACAATGTCTCTTCGTTTTTTTGTACCAACACTATGAGCAATTCTAACACCATCAGTTTTTGGATTTAATTTTTGCAAGTCATTTACATTGGAAACTAAATTATCTGTATAACCAGATGGATGTAAACCTCTAACACTTTTTGGACTACCAAATCCAATTTTTACAATTCCCGGCCTTCCTCTACTTTTCTGTTTTCTTTGATGATTATCTACTCCTTTTGGCTTTCTCCAACTAGTTTCTAATCTTTTATAACGCCAACTTTCAGGCCTTATAAAATCAGGTCTGTGTGCAGCAATTTTTGCTCTTATTTCTAATTTTTCTTTATTGATTGGCATGAAAACCAATCTCGAATTTTTAAATAAATAGGTTCCTGAACTTCTCAAGAAATTTATCAAAAGAAGAAAGAGATAATAATGAAATTTTATTCGATTGGCTTATCTCATCTTGGTGTATGTAATTGACTGAAAATAATAAGATCGGAATTACTACTAAATTTGCTGACCAACTAAAGGAATTTGGAATCAATCCCTCTAAAGTTAATCGAAATCTGAATGTACAGCAGCTTGTAGACCTTGCAGTTAAAAAAAATGAAGGCATAGTTACTGCAACTAATTCACTTTCTGTTAAGACTGGAAAGTATACTGGAAGATCTCCTGATGACAGGTACATCGTCTATGATGATAATACTCACGATTCCGTGCATTGGGGAGATATTAACTATCAATTCCCAGTAGGAAAATTTGATAAAATTTTTGAAAAGATGAAAAAATTTATTGATGGCAGAGAGATTTTTGTTTTTGATGGTTTTGTTGGAGCAGAAAAGGAAAATAGACTAGCTATTAGAGTGATAAACGATCATGCTTGGCAAAATCTCTTTGCAAGACAGTTGTTTATCCGGCCTTCTGCAGCAGAGTTAGAATCTCATGAACCTGAATTTACTGTGGTATGCATTAATGATTTTGAAGCTATTCCAGAAGTAGATGGAACAAACTCTAATGTTTTCATTCTAATTGATCTAAGTAAAAAAATTGTGTTAATTGGTGGAACGAGCTATGCAGGAGAAATGAAAAAATCAATTTTCACTGTGATGAATTACATACTTCCTCCTAGAGGAGTTTTTCCAATGCACTGTTCTGCAAATATTGGCAAAGATGGTGACACAGCTTTATTCTTTGGATTATCTGGTACCGGTAAAACAACCTTATCAGCTGATCCCAACAGAATGTTGATCGGGGATGATGAACATGGTTGGTCTGATAAAGGCTTGTTTAATTTTGAGGGAGGATGCTATGCAAAATGCATTAATCTTAGTGAGGAAGCTGAACCACAAATTTGGAATGCCATAAAATCAGGAGCAGTTTTAGAAAATGTTGTTATTGACAAAGAAACTCTAAAACCAGATTTTAATGACAATCGCCTCACAGAAAATACACGCGCAGCATATCCTCTTGAATACATACCAGGAGCTGTAATTCCAAGTACGGGCGACCATCCTAAGGTAATTGTATTTCTAACTGCAGATGCACTTGGAGTTTTGCCGCCAGTTTCCAGATTGACAAAGGAAGGTGCAATGTTTCATTTTATGTCTGGATATACCAGTAAACTAGCTGGAACTGAAAGAGGAATTAAAGAACCAAAGGCAGTATTCTCTGAATGTTTTGCGGCACCATTCATGCCAAGACTAGCCGCTGTTTATGCTAAAATGTTGGGTGACAAAATTAAGAAACATAATACCGTTGTTTATCTGATTAACACCGGCTGGTCTGGCGGTCCTTATGGTGTGGGAAAACGAATTGCAATAAAGTACAGTAGGGCGATGATAACTGCTGCATTGACTGGCTCTCTTAATATTGTAAAATATAGGCATGACGATTTATTCAATCTTGATATTCCCACTGAATGTCCAGACGTTCCCTCGGAAATTTTAGATCCAAAAAACACATGGATTGATAAAGACTCGTTTGATCTCTCTGCAAAAAAATTATCACAAATGTTTGCAGACAATTTTAGAAAATTCAAAGACGTTTCACCTGAAATTAAAAACGCTGGCCCTACACTGAAAATTTAGTTTCTTAATTTTAATCCTACAAGAGAAATTATTACCCCAATAACTACAACAATTATTATTGGCCTCTCAGGAATGTCTAAAAATTTACTAAAATCAAAATTGGCTTTTGATACTGTTTTGATATTTACTACTTCATAGGCATCAAATGTTGTACCATTTGAATCAATCTTTGCTATCACCCAATGTTCTCCACGCTCGGTTACAGAGATAGAAGAATCTTTTTTTGGAGTAACTGACGTGGTATCAGTTTTTCCAGAATCCTTGTTGATTACTGAGATTTTTGCATAAGACCAACCATTAGGATGAGAAATTTCAAAATTTAATTTCCCTTCTTCTTCAAAAACATTAATCGCTCCTTGTGTTTTGTGGACTAAAATTGGTACATGATATTCAGTATTATCCAATTTTACAACTAGTGCTCCTTGATAATCTCCAAAGACCTCCTCTGAAATAGAAATAGTCACCTCAAGAAATTCATCCTTCTGTTGAAAATCAAAATTTACAATATCAGGCCCAACGAATTTTACATTGACATCATAAAGATTTCCATCAATTGGTACAAGTTCTAACATTTCACTTTGAGTTTGTTTCTCCGATGAAAGGTAGAACGTCAAGGAATGTGGCAAAATTATGAGATTTGCATTAAAGGCTCTTGTTACATTTAACCTTCCAGATCCAGTGGCCTCGAGCGGAAATTTATTTTCATATGCGTCTTCCACAAAATCCGTGGTTGTGACAAGTATGGATTTGATTTCATTTGGTTTTAATTCTGGGTTTTTTTCCAACAACAAGGCTACTGCCCCTGTCACATGAGGTGCAGCAAAGCTAGTTCCACTAGTAAAATTGTATCTTCCATCGGTTAGTGTGGTATTGATAAAAACACCTGGAGCTACAAGATCAGGTTTAATGTAAAATGATGAAACAGGTCCTCGAGAACTAAAATATGCAACAAAATCAGGATGATAAAATACATTGAGCACACCTTTGGTTTTATTTTGCACAAGTTCTTTCAAAAACATCCCATCCTCTTTTGAAATTGACAATGCAGGAATTCTAGGTTGATAATTAGTATCAATAAACTCGTGGATTAGTTCACCAAAAAAAATTCTGGGCTCATTATTATAAACAATAATTGCTTTTCCTCCAACATTTGCTACATTGTATTCTTTGTCAGAAAAAAATACAATCTCTCCTTCGACATCACTGCCTCTTTCCACCAATACAATTGAATCTGTATAACTTTCAATAAGATCTGATTCTCTACCAAATTCTCCAAAAACAATTTCAGCAATTATTGGCTCCGCTAATTGTTTAGTACCAATCATGGGCAATACTTGAAATTGTTTTCCTTCAACCTCGAGAGTGGCTACAAGACTAGCTGTAATGTTATTGTAAGAGGCACCCACCGTAATTGCATTAACATTTTTTCCTGGGGTACCTATCGTGCTTAGCCCAGGACCATCGTTTCCTGCTGCAGTGACAACAACTATCCCACTTTCTATTGCATCATTTACTGCTTGATCAATTTTTGAATTTGTTCTATTTACTCCTAGACTTATGTTAATGATATCTACCTCGTCTTCAATTGCTTGTTTAATTGCTTTGATTATTAGCTGAGGTGAGACAGACTTTCCATCATCCGAAACTTTGTAAGCAATTATACTAGATTTTGGGGCAATCCCCTTTAATTTCCCATCTGCAGCAATAATTCCTACAACTTCAGTACCATGTCCATTAGTATCAAGTGGTGGATTATTTTCATTGATGTAGTTATAACCACTGATAATTTTTCCATCGGGACCAAATCCATAAAGATCAGGATGAAAATAATCAACACCCGTATCTATTACCCCAATCTTTATGCCTTCACCATAATATCCTAAATCATTTACAAAATTTGCTCCAATGAAAGGACCACTTTTATCTAATAATACCTCCAAATCATTTTCATAATCAAACTGCAAAATGATTAGTGATGAAATGATACCAATTATTAGGAAAAAAATTATTTTGTTTTGTGACATGATTTTTTAACCAATCAAGCCAGTAAAAATCCCTTACTTAGTAAAGCAATAAATTGAATAACGAATGATGCCGAACATGGGAAAATATACCCTTCCTGAGTTACCTTATGCATACGATGCTTTAGAGCCTCATATCGATGCAAGGACAATGGAAATTCATCACACAAAACATCACCAAAAATACACCGATACTATGAATGGAGCTTTGGAAAAATGTAGTTCTGAAATTCAGAATAAAGACATTCTTGAAATCCTTTCAGATCTAAGTAAAGTTCCAGATGACGTCAGAGGTGCAATAAACTTCAACGGTGGCGGTTTTGATAACCACCGACTGTTTTGGCACAACATGAAATCTAATGGTGGAGGAGAGCCAGGTGGTGCGGTGGCAGATGCAATTAATTCATCTTTTGGAAGTTTTGCAGACTTTAAAGAAAAATTCTCATCTACCACTGCTGTTATTCAAGGTAGCGGATGGGGTTGGTTAGTTTACAATCCTTCCACATCCAAAGTTGAATACAAGTCTATGCCAAATCAAACTAGTCCAAGAACAGAAGGCCTTGTACCATTACTAGGCTGTGATGTCTGGGAACACGCATACTATCTAAAATACCAAAACAAACGCCCTGATTACATTACAGCATGGTGGAATGTAGTCAATTGGGACGAAGTGGATAATAGACTTTCAAAAGCAAAGTAATCACTTTTCTTTATTTTTTATTTTTCAACTATGAATGAATTTATAACCATCATTGGAGTTTTTTGGTAAATGAGTGAAGAAAAAGCCCAACAACTAATGCATCAAATGCAAATGCTTGAATCCTATTTCGCAGAACTTTCACAAAGAGAAAACTCATTGCTTAATGTATTCAAGGATGCAACCTCTGCTATTGAATCAATTAAGGGAATAGGCGAAAAATCTGAATCTGATACACTTATTCCAATAGGAATGGGTACTTTTATCAAAACAAAAATCTCATCTGGTGAAAAAATTGTTTTGAACGTTGGTGCAGGAGTCGCAATTGAAAAGGATAAAGACTCTGCAATAAACTTTCTAGAATCAAGAATAAAAGAGATTGAAGTTGCGTTACAGGATACGGCCGCAAACAAACAAGACGTTGCTTCAAAATTAGAACAAGGTAAGGCTGAAATGAACCGTTTTATGGAATCAGGTTCTAAAACCAAAAAATAAAGGAAAATACAATGTTTGATAAATTACGAACTGCATTTTCGAGTGCAGCCAAGAGTTTTAGTGAGAAAGAGCTTAAAGACAAAGATATTGACGAAATTTTATTTCAACTTGAAACATCCCTTTTAGAATCTGATGTTGCCTTAGAGGTAATTGATTCTATTAAGTCTGATTTAAAAGAAAAACTAATTGGCTCCAAAGTCAATAAAAACGAAATTGAAAATTTTGTAAAAAATAGCTTAATCCAAAGCATTAGTAGTCTTTTTGATGCAACCGGAACAGTAGATATCGTTCAAAATATTCGAGCCAAAAAAGACTCAATTGAACCCTACATTATTTTGTTTGTTGGAATAAACGGTACAGGTAAAACAACAACTCTAGCAAAAATTGCAAATATGTTACAAAAATCAAAACTATCTGTTGTAGTAGCTGCTGCTGACACCTTTAGAGCAGGAGCAATAGAACAATTGAAGGAACACACTAATCGTCTAAATTTAAAACTTATAGCACAAAACTATGGCTCAGATCCTGCAGCTGTATGTAGAGATGCTGTTCTTTATGCAAAATCACACAAAATTGATTGTGTCTTAATTGATACTGCAGGAAGGATGCAAACAAGTAAAAATTTGATGGACGAAATTTCAAAAATAAATAATGTTGTAAAACCAGATCTTAAAATTTTTGTAGGTGATTCACTTACAGGGAATGATACAGTAAATCAATCAAGGGAATTTTTTAATTATGTAAAATTTGACGGTTCAATTCTTACAAAAAGTGATGCAGATGCTAGCGGAGGTGCAGCATTATCAATTGTAAAAGTAACTGCAACACCAATTCTTTACCTAGGAACTGGACAGGAATATGATGATCTAACAAAATTTGATAAAGATGATTTTCTTGAAACTGTGTTTGGGGCTGTAGAACAAACGCAGGAAATTTCTGAACAACAAATCTCACAAATAGATATTCCATCTAAAGAAGAAAAAGAAATTCAAGAAAAAATGGAACCAGAACCTGAAGTTAATACAACAGAGCAAGAACTTCCAAAGAAAAAACCTGAGGAAAAAACTAGCGATGATCCTTTTGAAGGGATTGAAACCAAGGATATTGATAATTATGCTGATTGGTATGATGTCCCCCCACCAGAAACTGATGAACAAGCTAGAAAGCTTGCCATTAAAATTAGAGAATGGATTTCTTCTGGAAGACCTAAACCAAGCTAGAAACTAAGGAAAATAAGACAAAACTAAAAAGTATCATTATCAGCTTGGTAGATTTAGAAATGAAATTAAAAAGTAAGGACCTTCTAACATTAGAGGAGTTAGGTAGTAAAGAACTCTTTCAGTTGCTAGACCTTTCTATAAAATTCAAGAATGATTTGAAGAAAGGAAAATATTCCAATTTACTAAAGAATAAAACATTAGCAATGATTTTTGAAAAACCATCTACGAGGACTAGAGTAAGTTTTGAAACTGGGATGTTTCAACTAGGTGGTCACGCTTTAAACCTCTCATCTAATGACATGCAGCTGTCTCGCGGTGAATCAATTGAGGATACCGCTAAAACTCTCTCACGATATGTTAATGTAATTATGGCTAGGGTCTATGATCATAAAATAATTGAAAAACTTGCAAAGCATTCATCCGTACCTGTGATTAATGGATTATCGAATTCATTCCATCCTTGCCAAATTTTAGCAGACCTTATGACAATTAAGGAAAAGAAGAATAAACTCAAAGGTCTAAAAATTGCATGGATTGGCGATGGAAATAATGTTTGTAATTCTTTAATTTACGGATGTGCTCGTTCTGGTTTATTAATATCAATTGCAACACCAAAGGGATACGAACCAGACAAAAAGGTTGTTAAGGATTCCAAAAAATACACTGAGGTTGAACTGACTAATGATCCAATCAAGTCTGTAAAAAATGCTGATGTAGTAATGACTGACACTTTCAAATCAATTCATAATCAAGATCCAAAAAGGATCAAAAACTTTCTTCCAAAATTCCAAGTGAATACTTCTCTAATGAAACACGCTAAAAAAAATACAATTTTTCTTCACTGCCTTCCAGCAAAAAGAGGAAGTGAAGTAAGTTCTTCTGTTATAGATGGTCCACAATCAGTTGTTTGGGATGAAGCAGAAAATCGCTTGCATTCTCAAAAAGCTCTATTAGCATCTTTTAGCATCTAACGTTTATAAGAGCAGATTCAAACTTTTGGCCTATAGATGGCCTATTCAAAAATATTGAAAAGAATTAGAAACGAGAAGACTAACTATGGTAAAAGAAAAACAATGCTGATGGGTAAACGAGATTTTGTAACTGTACAAATCTCTAATGAAAATACTCAGGTTCAGATTCACAAGCCTGAAATGTTAGGCGATAAAGTTGTCGCTTCAGCTCATTCAAGATACTTGCTTGCGAAGGGTTGGAAGGGTTCAAGAAAGAGCATTCCAGCAGCATATCTTACTGGCTATCTAGCTGGGAAAAAGGCAATTGGTAAAGGCGCAAAAAATGCCATTATGTATAGTGGAACAAGAAAATATACTCAAAGAATGGCTGCTGCCCTTAAAGGAATTATTGATGCTGGCCTCGAGATTCCAGCAACAAAAGAAACTTTTCCATCTGATGAAAGAATCAATGGTGAACATTTGTCTGTAAAAAATGATGTTAACCAATTCAAATCAACAATAGATGATGAGGTTAAAACTGCATGAGCCAAACTACTCAAAGACCTGGTCAAAGATATGGTAGAGGACCTGGTCAAAGAAGTGATAGGAAACCCCGCCAAAGAGAGGAAGCACCTTGGATTCCAAAAACAATTTTGGGTAAAAAAGTTGCATCTGGGGAAATTACATCAATGGAAGAAATTATTCAAAATGGCTTAAGAATTCAGGAAGCAGGTATTATCAAGAAACTATTACCAGATTTGAAATCTGAAGTTGTCGGTGTGGGCATTATTCAAAAAATGACTGCAAACGGACAATCAACACGGTTTAAGGCAATTGTTGCAGCAGGAGATTTCAATGGATGGTTGGGAATAGGTCAAGGAAAATCAAAACAAATGAGAATTGCTATAGAAAAAGCAACTAACCAATCTTTTCTTAATGTTAGCCCAGTTAAATTAGGATGTGGAAGTTGGGAATGTAGATGTGATCAGAAACACTCTGTACCATTCAAGGTTAGAGGAAAAGGTGGAAGTGTTACAGTAGAAATTTTACCAGCACCTAGAGGACTAGGTTTAGTTGCTGGTGGTAAAATTAAAAGACTTTTAGAATTAGCAGGACTTAAAGATGCATGGACATCTTCAAAGGGTTCAACTACAACTATGAATTCAACATCAAAAGCAATTCTTGAATGCCTTAGGCAAACATTTAGTCAAGGATGAATAGTTATGGCGAAGGCTTTTCTTGTTGTTAGAATTAAAGGCCAAGTTGATGTCCCACATTGGGCTAAAACAACTCTAAAACTTCTCAAACTAGAAAAAAAATTTAGGGCTACTATTATTCCAGCCAAAGAAAACACCTTAGGAATGCTAAACAAAGTGAAACATCAAGTGGCTTGGCAAGAGGTGGGACCAGATCTCGCTAAAGAACTGCTAAACAAAAAAGGGCGAAAATCTGGCTATAAAAAGATCACACTGGATGATATCAAAGAAATAGGATTCAACAGTATTGATGAGCTCGCAAATTCTTTGGCCGAAGGCCAAACCTCACTCACAAAATTAAAACCATTGAAACCCTGGTTTGCACTGTCTCCACCTAGACATGGCTTTAAGAGGAGTACTAAGAAAATGTATGGAGAAAAAGGAATCCTTGGACAAAACAAAGAACTTGGCGCACTTGTAAAAAATATGATGTAAAATGGCTACTAGATACAGAAAAACTAGAAAACTAAGAGGTTCTCGAACTTATGGTTGGGGACAAGTAGCACAGCATAGAGCTAGTGGCCACAAAGGTGGCCTCGGTAATGCTGGACTGCTCAAACATCATTTTAGTTCAATGTTAAAGTATGACCCAGATCATTTTGGTCATGGTTCCACTCATCCACCTCACCCCATTATTGCAAAGAAATGGGCAAGCGTCCGTGATCTTGATGACCTGTTTAGAAAATTTGGTAAGAAAGAAGGCGAAAAGAAGGTAATAGATCTAAATAGTAAAGGATACGACAAACTCTTAGGCGGAGGAAAAATTACGAATGCTTACACTGTTAAAGTTCCAAAGTTTACTGCATCTGCACAAGAAAAAGTTAAGCAAGCAGGGGGCGAGGTGTTAACAGAAAATGGCTGAAGGTGGCGCAACTGCCCTAGTCCGTAAGATGGTGGGCAAGGCAGAACCATATATTCCTCAAATTCCAAAACCAAAGAAAAAACTAACTTTACAGAGGCGTTTACTATGGACAGGACTTGCATTACTAATCTACATGATAATGGGTCAGACTCCACTCTTTGGTGCAACAACTCCAGAGTTTGACTTTTTGGCATTTGCAAGGGTGATCTTTGCATCTCAACAAGGAACTTTGGTCGAGCTGGGAATTGGACCTATAGTTACAGCAGGACTTTTGATGCAGTTGTTAAGGGGATCTGAAATTCTCAAATTTGATTTCAAGAAACCAGAAGAAAGAGGAATATTTCAAACAGCTACAAAGATCGTAACATATGTAGTAATAGTTGCCGAGTCTGCGGTTTACGGAATAGCAGTATATGGACCTGGAATAACAGAACCCAGTGTTTTGTATGTTCTGATTGGTCAGCTTATGGCAGCTTCGATTATTGTTATGCTGTTGGATGAGATGATTCAAAAAGGATGGGGACTGGGCAGTGGAATTAGTGTTTTCATTATGGCAGGTGTGACTCAACAAATACTATGGAGTCTTTTCAGCCCTTTGCCTGCTGGAGATGGTGGAACCATTGGAATAATCCCATACATAGGTCAGTCCATACTCAGCGGGGATCTTTCCAATATATTTTTCAGGTCTAACCAGCTTCCAAGCATCTTTGTATTGTTACTTACAGGTGGGGTTTTACTAATTCTGGTTTTTACCCAAGGAATAAAGATAGAAATTCCGATCGTTTCAACAAAATACCGAGGCTTCTCTGCAGTTTTTCCAATCAAATTGATGTATGTTTCCAACATTCCAGTCATCTTAGCATCTGCACTAACCGCAAACGCAGTTTTCATGGGTCAAATGCTTTGGGCTAACTTTAACCCGCGAAACAATAATGCGTTTATGAATATTATTGGACAGTTTGATCCTACCAGTCCCTCTACTCCGATAGGTGGTCTGATGTATTATATGACACCTCCAAGAGGGTTGGAAGTTGCAGCTTTAGATCCGTTGAGAGCTGTAGGATACGTTCTCTTTATGATTGGAATTGTAGTTGTATTTGGAAAACTTTGGGTCGAATTAGGAGGATTATCATCAAGGAGCGCCGCAAAAAACCTACTAGATGCAGATGTCCAAGTTCCAGGATTTAGGAGATCTAACCAACCTATTGAGGCTTTACTTGACAAGTACATTCCATCAGTGACCTTAATCGGCTCGATGATTCTTGGTGCTATAGCTGGTTTTTCGGATGTGCTAGGTGTGTTTGGAACAGGAATTGGTGTTTTACTTATGGTTGACATTCTCATAAACTACTATAATCAATTAATACGTGAACAAGTAGAAGTTGTAATGCCGCGACTTGGTGCGTTGCTTGGGCGAAAGTAAGAAAATAGTTATTGTTGGTATAGCTGGTGTAGGTAAAACAACAGTTGTCAATAAAGCTGTTGAAATCTTGAAAAGTAAAAACAAAAGCGTTACCGTCGCAAGTTTTGGGACGTTTATGTTTGAGGAAGCTCAAAAAATTGGCATTAAGGACAGAGATGAACTTAGAAAACTTCCAATGACAGAACAACAAAAAATCCAGAAAATGGCCGCTGAAAGAATTACTCAACTAACTGATGATGTTGTTATTATCGATACACACGCCTTCATACCAACTCCCTCCGGCTTTTACCCTGGAATGCCTGAACATGTTCTAAAAATCATAAAACCCTCAAACTTTATCTCCATTTCAGCAAGCCCTGAACTCATCTTAAAGAGACGAGCACGGGATGAAACAAGACAGAGAGATATGGCAGATACCAGCAAAATAAAGAAAGAACTGGCTATTCAAGACGCAATGCTTTCTACCTGTTCAGTTTTGACTGGATCTCCGATGAAACCAATTCTAAACAATGATGGAAAGGTTGATGAAGCAGCTATGGACGTAATAGATGCTATAGGGCTTTGAGCATGGAAATCACAATAATCCTTCAATTTTTGGAATCGATATTCCTGCAAGAGGATGGTGGATTTTTTGGTTTTATGGGGGATAGAGGCGCTCTAGGTAGTGACGATCCAATAGTCAAAGGAATGATCCTTTCAATGTTTGCAGTATCTGGTTTTGGAATTTTACTTAATTTGTTCAACTCTGGCATTAGAAGGAAGCTAGTTGATCATGTAAAGCTGAAAAGAATAATGAAAGAAACTCGAGCATTTCAAAAAGAAAGAATGGCAGCATTTAGATCTAAAGATACAGAGAAACAAGCAACGTTGAACAAAAAATCATCTTACATGAACAAAATGAACATGGAGATGATGCAGATGAACATGAGACCTATGATGTTTACGTTTGTTCCTTTGATTCTAATCTTTTACTTTGTGTTACCTCAGCTATTCTCATATACTGTTGCACTATCCCCAATACCACTAAACGTGATTCCAGGTGACTTTTTTCAGCTAACCTGTACAGTAGAACAAGCTGCAGATGCAGAACATGTTTGTGAAGAAGAAGGCGCTCTATACCTTTGGGCTTGGTATTTCTTATCATCTATTGCATTTAGTGGGATAATAATGAAGTTAACCAGAACCACAATGGATTTGGGTTGATAAAATCAGTTATTATTTCTGGACCACCCGCTGTTGGCAAAACAACTGTCGCGAAAGACCTGGCAGAAGAATTTGGTTTGAAATACTTGAGTGGTGGTGATGCACTCAAAGAACTAGCTAAAGAGGAAGGGTTTCAATCAGACGGGGACGATTGGTGGGATACTCCAGAGGGTATGAAATTTTTGAGCCAACGATCACAAAACCCAGAATTTGACAAGAAGGTTGATGAAAAACTAAAAGAACTATTCCATCAAGGGGGGATGGTTATCACAAGTTACACCCTTCCATGGCTTGTTGATGATGGAATTAAAATTTGGTTAGAGGGCACTCATGACTCTAGTGCCAGTAGAATGAGAACACGTGATGATGTGACCAAGGAGGAGGCACTAGAAATTACAAAAAAACGATATGATGAAAACAAAACTCTCTACAAAAAATTGTACAATTTTGACTTTGGAGTGGACAAATCGGTATTTGACAAGGTGATTGATACCAACGGAATTGACGCAGAACAAGTCATTCAAATAGCAAAAGACATGGTGAAAGAATTACTTTGAAACTCAAGCAACTAGAACATTTGACTGTGATTGATCAGGACATCACCAATGAGGAATTTGGTACATACTATGATAAGCGAAATGTTGAACAGCTTCTAAATTATGGGCTGATTATTCTAGACAAGCCACCGGGACCAACAAGTCATGAGGTTGTAGCTTGGACCAAAAGAATTCTAAAAATTCCAAAAATTGGACATAGCGGAACACTTGATCCTATGGTCTCCGGGGTCCTCCCATTAGGATTGGGTGATGCTACAAAGGCTCTTGGTGTTTTGTTGCTTGGCCCAAAGGAATATCAGGCAGTAGGCAGACTCCACTCTCTTGCTTCAAAAGAAAGACTGGATAACGTTCTGAAACAATTTCAAGGCGAAATATTTCAAAAACCACCACAACGTTCCTCAGTAGTACGTAGAACCAGAATAAGGAAAATCTATGAAATGGAACTTTTAGAACAGAAGGAACGCCTCTTACTATTGCGAGTTTTGTGTGAAGCAGGCACCTACATTAGAAAATTACTCTATGACATTGGCGAGGTCATGGGACCTGGAGCAACAATGATTGAGCTCAGACGAAGTAGAGTTCATCAATTCGATGAAACCCAAAAACTTGTTACCCTACACGAATTGTATGATGCATTTTCTCACTGGGAAGAAAAGAAGGACGATACCAAGCTCTTGAAATTTATCCAACCAATCGAACACGCTCTCAGTGAGGTTAAATCAGTAGTTATACGGGACTCTGCGGTTGATGCACTTTGTCATGGTGCGCAGCTTGCAATTCCAGGAATTTTAGAAATTTCACCAATCCTCAAAAAAGGCGAACTAGTTGCAATTTACACTCAGAAAGGAGAGATCGTTGCCCTTGCCGAAGCCGTGATGTCAGACTCTGAAATCAAAGACAGTGTCAAAGGACATGCATTTCAAACAAAAAGAATCATCATGGCTCCAAATACATATCCCAAAAAGTGGCGCACAAAACCTACTATAAAGAACTGAAAAACTGGTGACACCGTTTGATTCCTAGAGGACTAATTTTGGCTACCTCTGTTGGTGTGGTTGCTGGCGCAATTCTTGGTGTAATTTTTGTTGATTTTAAAAATCCAAATGAGCTGAACTTTCTACAAGGACCGTCACTCTCAATTTTGACAGAAAAAACTGATTTTAAAAAAGGTGAAACCATTACAATCAGAATTATAAATTCTGGAAGTGTACCCCTAACTTTTTCAGACGCTTCATATGGATTGAAAATTTCTGGATTGGATGGAACTCTATTGTATTCTCCTGTTTCTGCCCAGGTAATCTCTGTCCTTGAACCAAAAGAGGAAAAGAGTTTCGAGTGGGACCAAATTAAAAACGATGGTGATTCTGTGTTGGAAGGAACATACAAAATTTCATCTAGTGCAATGGACAATCTAGAAAAAACCATCAAAAAATCTATCACAATTAACATTCACAAATAATTTTCAAATTTTTCTTCTCCCAAACGTATTATATAATCAAATTTTGTCGAACTAGTTAGTCGGAAGACTAGTGCCGGGGTCGCCTAGCCTGGTAGGGCGCGCGCCTGGAAATAATTACCATAAAGCGCGTTCTCGCAAGGGATCGAGAGTTCGAATCTCTCTCCCGGCG
>SDBU01002307.1_pt1 | contig 25626 bp, 20 predicted proteins | sample 2277071 | NCBI WGS metagenome assembly SDBU01 (sample SAMN10397929, study PRJNA504765) | marine sediment metagenome | isolation source: marine sediment core GS08_GC12, 126 cmbsf | place: Arctic Ocean: Gakkel Ridge, Loki's castle | collected 2008
GTTAACAGCCGAATGCTCTACCATTGAGCTACCGGGGAACAAGGTAAGACACCATATGAATTATAGTATATAAAAAGGTTATTTCAAGGTTTTATTTAATTGAGATCCTATAGTAAGACTGAAATTATTTATACAGAATATAAACTAATACTCCAGGAAATCCTTCAGGGCCCCACTTCTATTTGGGTGCCTTAATTTACCCAGGGTCTTGGATTCGATCTGTCTTATCCTCTCCCTGGTCACTCCAAATTCCCTTCCGACTTCTTCAAGCGTCCTCGGGTGTCCATCCTGAAGCCCGAACCTTAACTGTATGACTTTTCTCTCCCGGTCATTTAAGGTATTCAGGACTTCCTGCAATTGTTCCTGCAGCATTGTAAAAGAAGCAGCATCTGAAGGCTTTTCAACTTCTGAATCTTCTATAAAATCTCCAAGATGGCTGTCTTCTTCTTCCCCTATTGGTGTTTCGAGTGAAACAGGTTCCTGTGATATTTTCATGATCTCCCTTACTTTTTCAGGAGAAAACTTCATTTTTTTTGCAATCTCGGTCGGTGATGGTTCCCTACCTAATTTTTGTAATAATTGCCTCTGGGTCCTGATCAATTTATTTATGGTCTCTACCATATGGACAGGGATCCTTATTGTCCTTGCCTGATCCGCTATTGCCCTGGTAATAGCCTGCCTTATCCACCAGGTAGCATATGTTGAAAACTTATAGCCTTTCTTATAATCAAATTTTTCAACTGCCCTGATCAATCCCAGGTTGCCTTCCTGGATGAGGTCCAGAAAGAGCATCCCCCTGCCTACATACTTCTTTGCTATGCTTACCACTAGTCTTAGATTTGCTTCCACCAGTGATCTTTTTGCCTCTGCATCTCCATTTTCAATTTTTTTAGCCAGGGTCACCTCTTCAAAAGCCATAAGCAGCCTTACCTTGCCGATTTCTTTAAGGTACATCCTGACAGGGTCATTGGTGGGAGATTTTATCGAAAGATCCAGTTTCCTCTTTAAAAATCCTTGCTGGGTCTTTTTATTTTGAACTTTGATATCTATCGCTTCATCCTCTTCATTTACAATTTCTACTCCCAAACTTTGAAGCACGTCATAAATATTTTCAATTTGTTCTTTGTTCAGATCAATATCTGAAAGAGTCTCAGCGATCTCTTCTGAAGTAAGCAGGCCGTCTGTCTTGCCTTTATTTATCAGCAGCTTTACTTCTTCAAGTTTAAACTCTGTTCCTCTTTTCACTTAAAATTCACCTCTGCAATTAATTCTAAATAAAATCGCCAGTGGTTAAATCAAACATGATATTCTACAACATATTTAATCTAATTCAAATGGATTTTTGCTTATTTTTCAAATAATACTTTATTAGCCTGCTATATTCAAATTCATTTTATCTTTTTCAAGCTTTATCAACTTCTGATATAAGCCGTCATACTGGTCATCCATTTCTTTATTCCCACTCATATCAGCTGAATTTCTTTCTTTCTCGATGTCCATCATTTTTTTTCTAATAATATCGATCTCACCGGAAATATATATTTTCTTCAAGTTATTCAGTATCTCGGAACCTGCAAGGCCAATATCTTCTTCCTTGTAATGGGCCTCGCTGAAAAGGATATAATTATATAGTTTACGCACTTCTTCATTTTCTAATTCCCCAGACGAAATTTTAAAAGGAAAGTTTATCTTTTTCCTTTCATTTTTAGCATTACTGATATCATTTTTCAGGATAGAAAAGAGTTTTCTCGTATCTTCAAACCTGAAATACTCAAAATCAAGTTCAAGGAAATCATCAATTTTATCTTCAGGGCCATTAATGATCAGTTTTAATGCCTCTACTTCTATTTTCTTTAACTGGACCATACCTTCGTTTTGGGATCTGCCTTTTCCGGGAGAATCACTTTTACTCCAGTCCACCCTGTCACTTTTTTCCTTTTGTTTTTTCAGCATCTCCTCTAAAAGCAGGTCTTCTTTCAGGTTTAGCTTCCGTGCCACTTTTTTGATACATTCTTCCTGGATTATCCTGGATGATAGTGAAGAGATAAACCTGATGAGACTGTCACTTGCTTTAAGTTTACCGGCTAAATTATTTATCTCATGCCTGCCGGCTATTACATCAATGGTAAAATCAATGATACTGACAGCATTTTTTATCTTCTCCAGGAATTTTTCTTTCCCTATTTTAAATATAAAATCTGCAGGATCATATTCTTTTCCAAGCACTGCCACCTTGATATTCAGATTATTGTCGAAATACAGGTCCAGCTGCTCATTATACTCTTTAAGCCTCTCGATCCCTTTAAGCGAGGCATTTATTCCCGCCTTATCGCTGTCAAATACCAGGACAATATTTTTAGTAAATCTTCCAAGTAATTTGATCTGTTCCGATGTAAGTGCCGTACCGAGACTGGCTACAGCATTATTTACCCCGTTTTGAGCCATGGCCATCACATCTGTATAACCTTCTACTATCAGCACCTCATCATCCTGGACAATATTATTCTTTACCCTGGATAACCAATAAATATTTTTACCCTTGGAATAGAGTTTGGTCTCCGGAGTGTTTATATATTTTGCATTCTGGCTCCCTGACCGGGCAATTCCAGCAATGATCCTCCCTCCAAATCCGATATTCTTTCCTACCAGATCCTCGATGGGAAACATGATCCTTCCCCTGAACCGGTCATAAACCCTGCTATTTGCCTTCCTGCTTTCTATGGCCAGCCCCGTGTCAATGATTTCTTTTGTCTTAAATCCTCTCTTTGCTGCAAATTTGGAAAAGTTATCCCAGCTGTCCAGGCTGTAACCAATACCAAACTCCTGGATCGTCTTAATGGAAAATCCTCTTTCTTCCAGGTATTTAAGTGACGGCTTGCCCTTGCTGCTGTTTAGCAGGACAAAACTAAAATATTTAGCGGCTAATCCATTTAATTCTGCCAGCCTGTTTTTAATTTTTGAAGATTCTCCGGTACCCCTAAAATTGTATTTGAGGCTGTGCCCTGCCTTTTTTGCCAGAAACTCGACTGCCTCTAGAAAATCCAGGTTCTCAGTTTTCTGGATAAAACTTATCACATCTCCACCTTCTCCACATCCGAAGCAATGGTAGAGCTGCTTTACTGTATCAACTGAAAACGAAGGGGTCTTCTCTTTATGGAAGGGACAGAGACCGGTATAGCTTTTACCGGTCCTCTTTAAATTGACATAATTGGAAATAATGCTCTGGATGTCAGCTTTTGATTTTAATTCTTCGACTTCGCCATCTTTTAAACTACTGCTCATGATTTTATTTTACCACTTATAGTAGATTAATTTGAGGAATTAAAATGTTTTTTTAATAATATTAAAAAAGGGCTACTGCTTCTTTTTTTCCTCTTCTTTTATGGCTGCCTGGGCCGCTGCAAGCCTTGCTATCGGGACCCTGTAGGGTGAGCAGCTTACATAATCCATCCCAATATTATGGCAGAATTCAACTGAAGCCGGATCTCCGCCGTGCTCTCCGCATATTCCTATCTTGATATTATCTTTTGCTTTCCTTCCTTTTTCCATGGCCATCTTGACAAGCTCCCCTACTCCGTCTATATCCAGAGTGGCGAAAGGATCTTTGCGCAGGATCCCTTTCTCTATATATTCTGGTAGAAATTTACCGGAGTCATCCCTTGAAAACCCGAAAGCCATCTGTGTGAGGTCATTGGTGCCAAAACTGAAAAATTCTGCTTCTGCCGCGATCTCGTCTGCAACCAAACAGGCCCTGGGGACCTCTATCATGGTCCCGACTTTATAATTAAACTTTATATTTTTTTCTTTCATCACTTCTTCGGCAATTTTTATTATCTGCTTCTTTAAGATCTTCATTTCCATCAGGGTCCCCACCAATGGGATCATGACCTCGGGGAAGATCTCATGTCCTCCTTTTGTCAGCTCTGCAGCAGCTTCAAATATTGCCCTGCTCTGCATTTCTGGGATCTGTGGATAAGTGATCGAGAGCCTGCATCCCCTGTGGCCGAGCATCGGGTTTAATTCATGAAGGGACCTGATAGTCGCTCTGAGATCCTCAAATTCTATACCGAGTTCATCAGCTATTTCTTTAATATCTTCATCCTCTGTGGGCAAAAACTCATGTAGGGGCGGGTCAAGCAATCTTATAGTCACAGGCAATCCTTCCATAGCCTTAAATATATCGATGAAATCTTTTTTCTGCATCGGAAGGATCGTCATCAGGGCTTTCCTCCGGTCTTCTTTGTTTTCGGCTATTATCATCTTCCTTATTGCCTTGATCCGGTCTTCCTCAAAAAACATATGCTCGGTCCTGCAGAGCCCGATGCCCTCTGCCCCAAATTCCCTGGCAACTTTAGCATCATTGGGAGTGTCTGCATTTGTCCGGACGCCCATCTTCCTGTAATCATCTACCCAGCTCATAAAAGTTTTAAAATCCTGGCTTATATCCGGATCAGTTACTTCTATTTTTCCTTTAAAAATTTCTCCGGTCGAACCGTCAAGAGTTATCCAGTCATCTTTATTTATCTGTATGTCCCCTATCTTAAAATACTGTTTATCTTCATAGATCTTGATAGCTTCAGCTCCGGCAACACAACTCTTTCCCATTCCCCTGGCTACTACCGCAGCATGTGAGGTCATTCCTCCCCTGGCAGTCAGGATGCCCTGGGCTGCTGCCATTCCCTGGATATCCTCGGGAGAAGTTTCTGTCCTTACCAGGATAACATTTCCTTTTTCAGCTTCCTCTACAGCAGAATCTGCATCAAATGCAACCCTGCCCATTGCCGCTCCCGGAGAGGCCGGAAGCCCTTTTGCAACTAGTTCAGCCTTCTTTTTGGCCTCTGGATCTAACTGCTTATGCAGAAGTTGGTCCAGCATCTGTGGTTCGACCCTGGATGCAACTGCGGTCTTTTTATCTATGAGCCCCTGATTGACCATATCCACTGCGACCTTTATTGCCGCTGCAGCGGTCCTTTTCCCGCTCCTGGTCTGGAGCATGTATAATTTTTTCTTCTGGATAGTGAACTCCAGGTCCTGCATGTCCCTGTAGTGGTCCTCCAGTCTTTTCCGGATATCTATTAATTCCTGGTAATTCTCGGGCATGTCATCAGCCAGTTTAGAAATGGGTAGAGGGGTCCTTATCCCTGCTACCACATCTTCGCCCTGGGCATTTATAAGGTATTCACCATATAGTTTATCATCCCCATCGGAAGGATTCCTGGTAAAGGCGACTCCAGTTCCGGAATCATCTCCCATATTTCCAAATACCATGGCCTGGACATTTACAGCGGTCCCTATATTGTGAGGTATGTCATTAAGGTTTCTGTAAGATATTGCCCTCTTATTGTTCCAGGAACCAAAGACGGCATCAATAGACATCCTCAACTGTTCCCTGGGATCCTGGGGGAAACTTTTCCCCTTTGCTTCCTTGATTAACTTTTTATAATCCCCTACCAGTTCTTTCAGGTCCCCGGCAGTCAAATCGGTATCAAATTCTACCTTCTTTTTGGTTTTCATTTTTTGAAGGGCTCCCTCAAACTGGCTGTGTTCCACGCCCATCACCACATCACCAAACATCTGGACAAATCTTCTGTAAGAATCCCAGCTGAATCTTTCATTATTTGTCTTGGCGATCAAACCATTTATAGTATTATCATTTAAGCCCAGATTTAAGACTGTATCCATCATCCCGGGCATTGAAACAGCAGCTCCCGACCTTACTGATACCAGAAGGGGGTTTTTGTCATCTCCCAGTCCCATACCCATATCTTTTTCCAATTTCTTCAGGTTTTCTTCCATTTGTCCTTCAAGGCCATCAGGATATCTTTTACCCAGGTCATAGAAAAGATTACATACTTCTGTTGTTATGGTAAAACCCGGAGGTACCGGAAGCCCGATATTTGTCATCTCAGAAAGGTTGGCACCCTTTCCTCCCAGAAGTTTTTTCATCTCTTTTTTGCCTTCTCCAAAGAAGTATACATATTTTTTTGAAGCCATAATCGCTGCCCCTTCTTCCTTCAATATATTATAGTTTTTATCAATTTAATTACGAAAAAGTAAATCCAGTAATGATATCAAAAAAAAGAAAAAAAAATAAGTATTAGATCACTTAATATTTTTATCCCCTTCGATCACCAGCCTGGAGAAATCAGCAAATTTTAAATACAGGTATGACGTATCTCTAACCAGGTTAAGCCTGTTTGACCTTACTTTTTTATCCTCTGCCATCACCATGACCTTATCAAAGAAAAGATCTACAGTCTTCCCAAATCCTTCAAGCTGGCCGAGAGCCTTCCCATAGTCTTTCCCGGCTATCTGGCCTGTTATTATATCTTTTATATTATTTAAAGCTGAAAATAATTTCTCTTCCATCTCATCCTCAAATAAACTGGCCTTTACTTGGGAATCATTGACTTTCCCTGATATATTCTTGCACCTGACCATCGGGGCAGTAATATTTTTTATGTCCCTTTCGGTAATAAAATCCTCGATTGCTTTATATCTCAGGTCTATATCAATGATCGAATGGCGTCCTTCATGTGCATTCAATATAGATTCCAGTATATCCAGCCTTTTCTTTTCCTTTTCGAGAAGGAAGCTATACCTTGCTATTATAAAAACCCAAATATCCTTTACTACTTTGTCAATATCGGTGCCCTTAAAATCAAAAGACTTAAGGTACTGGTCTTTAGTAAATTCTATCAGGTCTACCAGACTAATGTCATATCCTCCCTTAAGGACCGTGCGGACGATCCCTGAGGCCTTTCTCCTGAGGGCAAAAGGGTCCTCTGAGCCGGATGGGACATTGCCTGCCATAAACATCCCGGTGATCGTATCTATCTTATCTGCTATGGACAGGATCTGTCCTGCCGGGGTCTCCGGAAGCTGGTCCCCTGCGAACCTCGGCTGGTAATGCTCAAAAATAGCCCGGTAAACACTTTCTTTTTCACCTTTTTCCCTTGCATATTCCCTTCCGACTATGCCCTGTAATTTTGGGAACTCTACTACCATATTTGTGACCAGGTCACATTTGCACAGCAAACTGGCTCTTTTAAGGTCATCCGAAAAACCTTTTTGCAGTAAGGATTTTTTATTTTTTATGAGCCCTGCAAGGTGGCTGCTTATTTTTGCCAGGCGCTGTGATTTTTCCTTCATGCTTCCCAGCCCGTAATAAAAGATCACGCCTTCTAATTTATCTGACCAGTATTTAAAATCATTTTTTTTATCTTCTTCATAAAAAAATGAAGCATCGGAAAGCCTGGCCCCCAGGACCCTTTCATTTCCTTTCCTGATGCCACCGTCATCTTTTATTCCATTTGAGATGATAATAAATTTAGTGGTGACTTTTCCGGCGGTATCCAGCACAGCAAAATATTTTTGGTGGTGCTGGATAGCTTCAATAAGGATATCAGTTGGAATATATAAAAAGTCTTCGGGAAAATCTCCTACCAGGATATTTGGCATCTCTACCAGGTTTACCACATCATCCAATAGATCCTCGTCCACGATAACCCTGAATTTATCCTTCCACTTGCCGGTTTCCAGTTTCCTGATCCCTCCTGTTATGATCTCTCTTCTTTTTACGGGATCGACTATTACTTTTCCATCATCATTTAGAAGTTTAAAATAATCTTCAGCATTTTTTACTTTGATGGGGTCCGGGCTCAGGGTCCGGTGCCCGGAAGTCATATTGGATGAGTTTATGCCCGCAATTCTAAAGTCCACTATGTCACTGCCGTATAGAGCCAGGATCCATCTTATGGGCCTTACAAATCTTATATCATGATCGGCCCATGCCATCTGCTTGCTGAAGGTCAGGGACAATATGGTCTCCTTTAATATGTCCGGTAGGACGCCGGCGGTTTTTTCTCCAGGATCGACTATTTTTTTACCAAGATATATTCCCCTGCCTTCGACTTCGATCTCCTCCAGGTCCGCGACTTTTAAATTTAGGCTCCTGGCAAAACCTTCAGCAGCTTTTGTAGGCTTTCCATTACTGTCAAAAGCAATTTTTTTTGGGGGTCCGGTAACTGTCTTTTCCTCAGATCTCTGCATATCGTCCAGTCCTTCGACCAGCGCAGTGAGCCTCCGGGGAGATATAAAAGTCTTAAGCTCCCTGTAATCGATCCTGCTGCCGGCCAGATTATTGCCTAATATTTTTTTTAATCCTGCCAGGCCCTCAGCGGCACAGGATGGAGGAAGTTCTTCTGTTCCAATTTCCAGGATCAATTGTTTTTTCATATTACTTTTTCTTTTTTAATAGAGGATAACCCAGCTCTTTTCTCTGTTCCAGGTAAGCTGAACACAGGGTTTTGGCAAGATTTCTCACTCTTGTAATATATGATGTCCTCTGCGCGACACTTATGGCCTCCCTGGCATCAAGCAAGTTAAAGACATGCGAGCATTTAAGCACATATTCGCATCCTACATAGACCAGGCCGGCCTTTATGGCTTTCCCAAATTCCTTTTCGTATTTATTAAACAGGTCCAGCAGCATATTGATATCTGCGACCTCAAAATTATATTTTGACCATTGCTTTTCTGATTCAAGATGGACATCACCATAAGTAATGTCATCGGACCAGTCAAGCTCCCAGAAACTTTCTTTATCCTGGAGGTACATGGCGATCCTTTCCAGGCCATAGGTCAACTCTGCTGATACAGGTTTTAAGGGTAATCCTCCCATCTGTTGAAAATAGGTAAATTGGGTTACCTCCATTCCATCTGCCCAGACCTCCCAGCCCAGCCCAGCGGCTCCAATAGTCGGTGACTGCCAGTCATCTTCGACCAGTCTTATATCATGGGATTTCAGGTCTATTCCGAGATTCTCCAGCGAACCCATGTACTGGTCCACGACATCCTCCGGTGAAGGCTTCAAAAGTACCTGGAATTGATAGTAGAATTGGGTGCGGAACGGGTTTTTTCCATACCTGCCGTCAGTCGGCCTCCTGCTTGGTTCCACATAAGCCACATTCCACGGCTCCGGCCCCAGGCATCGCAGGAAAGTGTCCGGATTGAAGGTCCCGGCACCTTTCTCAAGGTCCATGGGCTGTTTAATGATACATCCTTTGCCGGCCCAGTATTTCTGCAAGTTGAAAATAATATCCTGAAAATTCATAGTCCCTTATTTTAATCATATCGATTTTAATAGTCAATCAAGACGATCACCCACACAGCCATTCCAGGGCTTTATTTATAATAATATAAGGCTGTATAAGATTAACTAGATTATAGGATGAAGTCCCTCTAATATAAAGGATTAAACAAGAATAATCGGAGTACTTGAAAATATATGCTATCTGGCTATTTCTGTGATCTTTTCTACCAGCCTAGGAAAATATTCGAGTGTGCCGGGGAGTTTTTCCATATCAAAATTATCAGCCTGGATAGATATATCATTTGCCCATCCTGAAATGACAGCCAGCTTATATTTTTTACCCAGGCCTTCCATTTCAGTGGCAAAATCTTTTATATCGCTAATAATAAATGCTTTGCTGACTTCCTCCCATTTGCTTTTTATCTCACCTTCCAGTATTGAAATAAGCTCCGGCAGCTTTTTTCTGGCCGCTGGCGGGACCCTGGCAGGGCCGTCCTTATAGCTTTTTGCCCCGGCCCCTTTATCTTCCGGTCCAGTTTCTATTTCTTCGACAGCGAAAGCTTCATCCCTTTCTCCAGGCAGGTCCTTTATTGATTTTACTGAAATATTTTTCAGCTTGACTGTGAATGTGCTGCCTTTTCCAACTATGCTGTCAACCGATATGGTACCTCCCATTGCAGTGACCAGCCTTTTGGCGATCGAGAGCCCCAGGCCCATTCCACCGGATTTTTTGATGCTTAAGTCTTTGCTCTGCCTGAAGGCATCAAAGACGATCTTTTTGTCTTTAACTGATATCCCTGTCCCGGTGTCTTTAACTGAAAATACCAGGCCTATCTTACTTTTATCTTTAAAATAGATCCCCCTTACCTGGAGCTTTATGTATCCCGATGAAGTGAACTTGACTGAATTTCCCACCATATTAAACAGCACCTGGCGGATCCTTGCTTCATCAAGACAAAGCGCCCCTGGTAATTTTTTGTCGATCTCTGTAATAAATTTTAATCCTTTATCTTTTATTTTGGCGGAAAAGATCCCGCTTATCCCATTAAACAGCTTTACCGGATCCACTGCCCCGTATTTAAGATCGATTTTTCCTGACTCGATCCTGGAGAGGTCCAGAATATCATTTATCAGTAAGAGGAGGGTTTTTCCACTGGACAATATTGATGCAATATACTGTTTTTGCTGTGGCTCTTTCACGGTATTATTTAAAAGTTCCGAGAAGCCCATTATAGCATTCATGGGTGTCCTGATCTCATGGCTCATGCTTGAAAGAAAATTACTTTTAAGCTCATTGGCATTTCTTGCCTCCAGGGCCGACTTCTCTGCTTTGATTTTTGCTTCCTCCATGGCCTTATACATCCTGCCGAACCTTCTGAGATTTATGCTTACCATAAAAAAGATCAGTATGATAAAAGCAAGAAAGATCGAGGAAGAGATTATCATTGTTTTCTGGTTTGCCCTGTTTAATAGATCATGGTCTGGCTTTAATCCGATATAGAGATGGTCATCTAAAAAAAATTTAGCCTCCATAAAATGGATCTCCCCACCTTCTGGAGTCTGCAGTATCTCTACCGGGTCCTCAAATCCGGACAGGTCATAGCCTGACTGTTCAAATTCCACAGTTCCGTCAGGTTTAAGGTAAGTTATATTTCCTTCCCTGGTCTGTATAAACATTCCTTCAGGTAAAATCTTTAAAATTTCTTCAAAATATAAATTAAGGATCAGGATCCCTGATTTATTGTTTCCTGAATCAAACAAAGGAGTCGCGATCCTCAGCATGGGCACATATGGGATCTCTATCTCCCCGTTCTCAATATTCAGGTCGATGGGAGACACAAATATTTCATCTTTGCCCAGTATTATGGATTCCTGGAAATAATACCTGCCTGACTTATCCTGCAGGTCCTTATCTTCTATGATTTCTGTTTTAAGGTTTCTTTTATTATCTACCCTGACCGATTCTTTCCCTGAATTGTCAATTATCCTTATCTGGTAATATTTTTTAAATTTATCCGCAAATCCATAAAAATTTTCCACTGCCTCATCTTTATATATGCCTGGTTCCAGGCCGCTGTTAATATAATTTTTTGTACCGGGAGAATCCCTTAAAAAAAGAAGCTCCCCTTCAACACCCTCAAAATATGTCACTATCATGTCTTTTTTATGGGTCAATAGATCATTTTCCCTTTCCTGGAATGATTCATTTTCATTTTTGATCGTATTATTTGTGGTCCAAAGGATAGCCGCTACAAAAAAAATAAATAAGAAAGTAATAATAGATAATATGGCAATATTTTGTTTAATTAATTTTTTCATCTTTTTAAAATAAACAGTCCAAGTTTTTGTTATTATATCATAATTATATGTATATATTAATATACTTATTATTATTATAATAATAGTAAAAATTATTATTTATATAATATTATTAATTATAGTATAAATATATCAGGAGATTGAAATATTTTACTTTAAGGAGTGTATAAAAGTAAATCAGGAAGAGGCTGCAGCCCTGTCTTATCAGGGTTTTACTGGATCCCGACTTTTTTGAGATATTTGAAACTGCCGGGATTGCAACCTGCATGGTAGACCAGATAGCTTTCAGTCAGCCGGAATACGGCCTTTAGGGCATGGGGATTTACTTCGATATCCCTGAAATCTTCCAGTTTCATATTAAACAGGTCATGTAAAAACCGGTAGCTTAATGCATCAAGCAGGATCAGGGCCGGCATGGAGCCTGTACAGTCCCCGCAGACGATACCGCCATATTCCACAGAAAAACCTATCGCCTTCTTATGAAAAGAATACAGGCCCTCCTGTTTTTTGCCACACCTGCAGCAATTCTCCATGAGGGGCGTATAACCCGTGATCTTTAAAAACTTTACCCCGAAAAAGCACATTATTTTTTTCAGGGAAACGATATCTTCATTTTCCAGGCCGTTGATCTCATTAAGACATATATAGATCAGTTTAAAGAGAACCGGGGAATTCTCTCCTCCTGCTGCCTGGGTCCTTAAGATAATACTGCTGATTATCTCGCAAAAAACAAATTTATAGAAATCCCCGGATATATCCTTAAAACTTTTAATTATTTCAACCTGGTTTATAATATCAAGATTCCTGCCCCTTGAAAGCTCCAGGTCCACCAGATTGAAAAGCTCCACCCTTCCCCTGAACCTGTTCCGGATTTTTCTTGCACCCTTTGCGACTGCACTGATAACATTTCCATCCTGGGAATACATCTTGATTATTTTATCAGACTCTCCCAGTTTATATGTCTTTAAAATAATTGCTTTAGCCTTATAGGATGCCATTTTATTTGGAAAAGAGAGTGCTGTATTCCTTGATTATATTGATCCCGCTGCTGGTCCCTAGCCTGGTGGCCCCGGCATCAATAAGGGCCTGGGCATCTTCAAAGGTCCTGATGCCCCCTGAAGCTTTGACACCAATATTCCGGGTGACAAATTCCCTGATCAGCCTTACATCATCAAGTTCTACCCCTTTTATCCCGAAACCTGTCGATGTCTTTATGAAATCAGCTCCTGATTTTTCTATCAATATACTCACTCTTTTTGTCTCATCTTTTGACAGGAGGCCGGTCTCGATAATAAATTTGATATTAATGTGCCGGTTATACTCAGCGATCTGTTCCCTCCTGATGACATTTACCAGTATACTGAGCTCTCTCTCGATATGCTCATAGTTGCCTGCTTTTACCGCACTTAGATTTATTACTATATCCAGCTCATCCGAGCCTTTCCTTACATTGTCCCTGGCTTCAAAGACCTTGGTCTCAATGGTATTTGCCCCCAGGGGATATCCGACCACTCCGCATACCTTCACGTCTGAATCAGCAAGTATTTTATTTGCCTGGACTATATGGGTAGGATTTATTACTATTGCGGCAAAATGACTCTTTTTAGCATTATTGCACAATTGTTCTATGTCCTTTGGCGTGGCCACCGCATTCAATAGAGTCTGGTCTATAGTTTTTGCAAGTTGTTCTTTTGTTAACATCTTGATCACCTTACCTTTTTATTTTTTTTAAACCTGTGATTTATTTTAAAAGTATTTCAGCAATGGGATCTAGAACCCGAACCGGCTTAATAATGGTTCCTTCCTGGTCCAGTTTTCCCTGACCTTTACCCATAATTCCAAAAAAACTTTACTTTCCAGTAATTGCTCCAGTTCTTTCCTTGCTTCTGCACCCACTTTTTTTAACATTTTGCCACCCTTGCCGATGATTATTGCCTTCTGGGAATTTCTTTCTGTAAAAATACTGCATCCGATGATTAAAAGTTTTTCTCCTGCCTTGGTAGCCTTTTCCTCAAATCTTTCAACTTCGACGACAATACTGTGCGGCAGTTCATCGGAAAGATTTTTAACTAGCTTTTCCCTGACTATTTCTGATATTGCCATCTCCACCGGTTGATCGGTTATCATATCATCTTCAAAATATTTCGGCCCTTCCGGAAGGATATCGACCAGGATATTTAAAAACCTGTCAAGGTTCTTCCCGGTTTTTGCCGAGATCTCTATAACGGCCTTAAAAAAATCAAGATCCCTTATTTTTTCCCTTTCTCTTTCAATTTCTTTTTTTGAAACCAGGTCGGTCTTATTTAGGAGCAATATTTTTGGCTGCGGCCTGTCCTTGATGCTGTTAAAAGTAAACATGTCCCCCGGGCCTATGCCGCTGGCTATATCCACTACTGCCGTTATAATATCCACATCGCTTATTACACCTGTCACGACCTTCTTCAGTTTTTCCTGCAGCAAGTTCCTGGGTTTGAAAAATCCGGGCCCATCCACAAAGATTATCTGGTGATCCCTGCCGTTCAGGATACAATTGATCCGGTTCCTGGTCGTCTGGACCTTATTTGAAGTGATGACGACCTTTTTCTTTAAGATCTTATTGATCAGGGTGGACTTGCCTACATTTGTCCTTCCCACCAGTCCCACGAAGCCTGATTTAAATATTTTTTTACTGTTCATTAAAGTTTCAATCTCATAAGAATTCTGTCAATTCCACTGCCGTATTCATTTTTCCTGATACCTGTTTCCCGGAAATCAAAACTCCTGTAAAAACTCACTGCTGCAGAGTTTCCTGGATCTACAGTCAGTTCCACATATTTGATCATATCGGCTTTCAGCATCTGTATTACTTTCTGGAGAAGCCTTTTCCCTATCCCTTTGTCCCGGTACGGAATGTCAATATAGAAAGAATGAATAAATACAGTAAATTTATTTTGAAAACTCCTCAGCAGCTCACATATCCCGACAATGCCCTGGTCTCCTGTATCCTGTGCAATAAAAACTCTTCCGTATCTTATTATTACCGGAATGACCCATTCATTTATGGCCGCTGATCTTCCCAGATTCCTTCTTTCCAGTTTCTTTATACTGTTTACCAGCTGCCAGTCAAAGTCATCTAACTGCCTTATTATTATTTTAGCCATCCAGTGACCAAAACTTTTCTGAAACAAATTTTTAACAAAAAAACATATCTATTATTAATTTTACATTATCTGTCAATAGGCAGGCGTATTTTTGCATGAAGATCATGTTTATGATAAAAGATCAGGCAGCATCCATGCTTTTTTAAGTCCCGGATATATTATCTCTATACGGGTACAGGGAACCATATGGACCATGTAGACCTATTACTTATTATCTGGAAGTGGAAGTTCGATGCATGTGTTGTATCAGAGCTTAAAAGTCTTGCGGACATCATTTAACAGGCTGTTCTGGAGTAACTCCATGTCCAGCCCTTCACCCTCTGCCTCATGGTCATAGTCATAGAGATGAAGCATGCCGTGAATGGCCAGGAGTATTATTTCCAGGTCCAGGTTCCAGCCTTTTTCCTGCCTGGAAGCATTGGCCCGTGCAACTTCAGGGCAGATATATATTTCTCCAATAATAAAAGGCTCTTCTTCAGAGCCCAGGTCATTTTTATCGGAAATATATGAAAATGATAATACATCAGTGGAACAGTCGATATCCCTATATTTTTTATTTAACATCCTGATTTCTTCAGTACCGGCAAATATGATGTTCAGCCCGCTGGTGGAGCTCTTATCAAACTTATTTGAAATATAATGTGCGGTTTTATCCAGCAGTTTCAGGTCCAGTTTTATCTCTTTGCAGTTGTCGACGAGTACTGTTTTCACCCGGCATCCATCTCCTATATCAAAAGAAATACTATTTGACCCTGAATGGCTTTAAATAACACAAACCGGTTATTTATGTTAAGTGTTCATCCAGGTCGCTGCCTATCAGGGCCAGATCCTTGTTTGATCCCGGATCGTCATAAGAGATCCTGGAATGATATATCGAAATAAGCCCGTCGACCAGGGAGTTCTTCACCTTATTTATTTCTTTTAAGGTGATATTGGCCTGGTCCAGCTGCCCGTCTTCTATCCTGTCGGCAATTATATCATTGACCATCTGCTCGACCTTCTTTGGGGTGACCTTATCAATGGACCTTACAGCAGCTTCAGTTGAATCAGCCAGCATGAGTATGGCAGCTTCCTTGCTTTTAGGCTTCCTGGCAGGATACCTGAAATGGCCCTTTAGACCATTGGAGCTCCCATTGCCCAATGCATCCTTGCCTTTTTGCTTCTCATAGAAATATGTTATAAGCGAATTTCCATGATGCTGTGAAATAATATTTAAGACCTTTCTCGGTATTTTATTCTTCCTGGCTATTTCAATTCCGTCTTTTATATGATTGGAGATAATGTTCTTGCTCAACGAGGGGTTCAGGTGATCATGTATATTCTCTATATCCTGCTGGTTTTCATAAAAGTACTCTGACCTTTTGATCTTTCCCATATCGTGATAAAGCGCAGCTACTTTTACCAGGAGGGAATCTGCTTTAATGGCTTTGGCTGCATTCTCGGAAAGATGGCCCACAAGCAGGCTGTGATTATAGGTGCCGGGTGCAGCTATAAGCAACTTTTTCAGCAGTGGTTGATCAGTATTGGATAATTCAAGGAGCCCCATAGCTGTCACTATATTAAAAGTCGATTCAATGAATGGAAGCAGGCCGATGGCCAGAACGGCACAGATTATGCCATTTATTACTCCCAGTACCGTATACAGTAAAATAGTGGTGAATTCTCCACCAATAAGGTTTATGGTCAAAAATAGAAATGCAAGTATCAATGAACTGATAAATCCTGACCTCATCACTTCAGATCTCTGGGAAACATTTGAGACCATAAAGGTAGAAAAGATCCCGCCCAGTATATAAGCTATTGTCAGGCTAAAGTCAAAATCAGTTGCAATGCCTGCAAATATGCCCAGGCATAAAGTGAGCATTATCCCGATCCTGGTATCAAATAAAATAGTGGCTATAAGCGAAGCGGCCATGAGGGGAAATAAATAGTTCCAGAAATTTAAATGTATTGATGAAAGGATGGTCAGGGCCTTTACAAGCATTGTGAATAATACTATAAGCAAGGAATTTATAAAGACTTTTTTGGTATTATTATAGATGATCCTGTTGAACTTATAGACATAAAACCCAAATAAGAACAGGGTCACAGTACATATAAAAAGTGTATAAAGCAAGCTGCTCCAGTTAAAATCCCTCTGCAGCATTCCCAGCTTGGTCAATACTAATACATCGCTGTCACTTACAATTTCCCCTTCAAAAACAATGGTCTGCCCTTCAAGTATGCTCACGGTGTGGGGAGAAGTATTGAGTCTTGCTTCTTCCCTGGCTTTTTCCGTAGCTACCGGATCAAATATTGCTGTTGAAAGTATATTTTGCTGCAGAATACTTGAAGCTATTATCATATCAGCCGGTTTTATTTCTGTATCTGCCTCGACCATCCGGATAGCTTCACTTTTGGCAAAATCGACCTCCGTGGGCTTGATCTCTTCTTTCATTATCTGCCTGGCTATTTCCTGGGTTTTTCGCATAAGCAGGTTAATATCATCAAAAGACAGCTCTAAAGTAGCAGCAATCATCGATCCCGGATACTCATTCCCAAAAAGATTGGCCAGATAATCTACTTTTTCTTCAAAGGTCTTATCTTCCTTTTTCTGCACGACTCCGGTCAATAGATAAAAATATTTGATCCGGTATAATGTGCCTTCTTCACCATTTAAGACATCAATATCATAGACATAAATATCTTCGACTTCGGCTTCATTTTTATTTCTGTCTTCTTCGGTCTTGCGGGCATCCTCAAATTCTATGGCCTTATTTGCTTTTAAGGTCCTGGAGCTTGGTTGCCCCAGCTCGGCTCCTATATCCGGGGCATATTCATAGGCAAGGATAGACACAGATAGGCCCAGAGTCAAAACAAATATATAGATCCTCTGGGCGATCTTGCTCCTGAATGAGAAATATCTCCAGAAAAATCCTCCGGTTTGCTCATTACTCATTTCTGTTTTTGTAAATTCTCTTTTTTTTCTTTTACTGGCTAACATATTATTCCACTTATATGTATCAATGATCTATTTTTTTATCTTGTCCTCATAATCCTTATAGGCTTCAACGATCGTTTGGACCAATTCATGCCTCACAACATCTTTTGAGGTCAGGTAAACAAACTGTATTCTGGCAATATCATTCAGTATGTTCCGCACCAGGGCCAATCCTGATTCCTTGTCCTTCGGCAGGTCCACCTGGGTAATATCCCCGGTAATGACCATTTTGGAACCAAAGCCCAGCCTGGTAAGAAACATCTTCATCTGCTCGGGTGAAGTATTTTGTGCCTCGTCAAGCAGGATAAAGGAGTCATTTAATGTCCTTCCCCTCATATATGCCAGTGGGACCACTTCAATAATACCCATATCCTTGTATTGCTGGAACTTTTCTATATCCATCATCTCATACAGGGCATCGTACAGGGGCCTGAGATAAGGACTCACCTTATCATAAATATCACCCGGCAGAAATCCCAGTTTCTCCCCCGCTTCGACAACTGGCTTTACCAGCACTATTCTCCCTACTTTGTTTTCTTTTAATGCCTCGACCGCTGTAGCAAGGGCAAGATAAGTCTTCCCGGTCCCTGCGGGCCCGATCCCGAATATAACCGTATTTTCTTTGATGGACTCTATATATTTCTTCTGCCCTTCTGTCCGCGGCTTTATTTTCTTTCCACTGTTTACCTGGATACTGCCTTTAAATATCTGGTGGGGCCTTAATATACTCTCATTTTCCATGATCTTTATAGAGTCACTTATTTTTTCTGAATTCAGTTTCTGTCCCAGGTTTATCTGCAGCGTCAATTCTTCTATTAACCCTGCTACTTCCTTGACATTTTTACTCTGTCCAGAGATCTCAATATTATTCCCGAGCACAAATATCTCAACAGTATATTTCTTTTCAATGATCTTGATGAGCTCATCCCTATCACCGAGCAATTCTACAATTGAATGGCCGTTCCTGAAATCAAGATTAATTTTTTGTTTAGTTGGAGACAAGCTTTCCTCCTCCTGGATATTTTTGTATAAGCGCTTTTCCTATCAAGGAGTCATATAGCATCAATAAATGATATTAACCGGGGGGCCACTTAAACTTTCTTTTGCCCATTATATGAAAATGAAGATGGTCAACGCTCTGGCCGGCATCTCTTCCAGTATTGGTAACTACCCTGAATCCTTCTTCCTCCAGCTCAAATTTTTTTGCCATGCTGGCTATAGCTTCAAAAAGTTCCTTTACTGTCCCGCTATCGAGTTTTCCTATTTCCAGGACAGAACCAATATGCTGCCTGGGTATAGCCAAAAGGTGCACCGGTGCTTTTGGAGATATATCTTTAAATATTAAAATATTGTCATTTTCATATACAATACTGCTGTCAATTTCTTTTTTTGCAATCTTGCAAAAAAGGCAGTTTTCCATAAAAATCCTTTTAATTATATTTTTAATTATTTACCACCAACAAATAAAGCAAACAGCAATATTTATTGCAGGTCAATTTATCCTAAGCTCGAAATTATACTATTTTTTTAAATTTTTACAACTTTTTGAAAATCCCCTGTTTCCAGGGTCCCTGACAGGCCATCCTTGAATCTGGGCCCTGTAGACACTTTTATTATCTTTCCTTTTGATGTTTTTATGCTGGTGCCGCCGCCAGCCTTCACATAGACTCTAATATAATTACTTGAGGTCCCGGTAAGCATGCTGCCCCCGCTGTCAGATTCCTCACAGACGATCGCTGATATTTTACCAATATTGCCCGCCAGGAAATCTTCCCTCAGCTCATCGCCGGTTTCCCTTAATATCCTGCTTCTCTCTGATTTGGCCAGTTCCCCCACCTGGCCTGCCATTACAGCAGCAGGCGTGCCCGGTCTTCCCGAGAATTTAAAAACATGCAGCTTGGAAAATGAGACTTCTTTTACCAGGTCCATTGTCTGCCTGAAATCATCCCCGTCTTCACCGGGGAATCCTACTATGATATCAGCGGTCAGGGCAAAATCCCCCAGCATATTTTTAATTTTTTTGATTTTCTTTAAAAAATATTCTTTCAGGTAAGGCCTTTTCATCGACCTGAGTATCCTATTGCTGCCGCTCTGGAGAGGTATATGAAGATGTTCTGCGAATCGATCCCTGTTTTTACTTATGACTTCATATAATCCATCATCAAATTCATTGATCTCGATAGAACCGAGCCTTATTCTCTTTATTTCGGTCCGGGCAAGGATCATGTTTAAAAGCCGGGACAGAGTCTGCGGCTCTTCAGTCTTTTCTGCTCCATACTTTCCAATATGTATGCCAGTTAAGACTATTTCTTCAAAACCTTCTTCCTGGAAATGGTTTATCTCCCTTATGATGCTGCCCGCACTCTCGCTGCGGTATTTCCCCCTTACCCTGGGGACAATACAGTAGCTGCAGCCCTGCTGGCAGCCGTCCTGTATTTTTACCAGGGGTCTTGAATGCATCGGTCCGGGGTGCGGCTGGTCCCCGGCGTAAATAATCTCTTTACCGGTTTGCGGCCTCCCCACAAGCTTTGCCACCAGCCAGGGTATATCTTTCTTATCTTTGTTCCTGACAATAAGGTCCGCGCCCAGGTCCTCCAGGAGCTTGCTGTTCAATTCTGTAAAACATCCGGTCACCACCAATTTACCGCTGCCGGCCGACTTTATCTTCCTTACAAGCTGTCTCGTCTTGCGGTCACCCTGCAGGGTGACCGTGCATGTATTAATAATGCTTATATCCGGGCAGCCGTCAAAACCGACCATCGAAAAACCTCTTTTTAAAAGCTCTCTTGCAATGAGGTCCGACTCGCTGAGGTTTGTCTTGCAGCCAAGGGTAGTTACTGAAAATTTTAAGTCACCGGCCATTTTTTTTATATGATCTACTTTTCCCTTATCAAATAATCCATGACTGACAGAAGATAGACAGCTGCAGTTTCTGAACGTAAAATATTATTTCCAAATTTTAATGTCACTGCTCCCCTGCTTTCAAGGTCCTCTATTTCACTTTCCTCAAAACCTCCTTCGGGCCCTATCATGCAGCCAATATTTGAATACTGCTTGATCGATGCCAGACTGGCCGGCATGCGGTCCGTGTCCTCCTTTAGTACATAGGGAACCAGGAAAAGTCCGTAGCCTGATACTTTTATTTCAGGCAGCCCGGTCGGCATGGATACCAGGCACTTAAAGTCTCTTTTGCTCTGTTTGGAGGCCTGGTCCGATATTTTCTGCCACCTGCCGACTTTACTCCTGGTTTTTTTACTTCCGGCCGGCAGGTCCGATACTGTCCTCTTGCTCACTACCGGCACTATGCTGCTTACCCCAATTTCCGTAGCCTTCTGGATCACCAGTTCCATAGAATTTTTTTTAAGCATGCACTGGAAAAGCGTGATTTTTGGAACTCTATCTTTAATGGCTCTCCGGCTCTTTACGGCCAGGACCGCGGCATCATTTTTTATTTCCTCTATCTCTGCTGTATATTTATATTTTTTATTATCAGAAACAATGATCTTATCCCCTGGTTTCCCCCTCAATACCTGCGCCAGGTGTTTAAAATCTTCGCCGTGTACCGATATCCTGCCTTCAGCTTCATCTTCAGGATCTATAAAAAAATATGGATCACTCATAATATTTTAAAACCTGTAAAAAATCATTAATATGGGGAAAACTTCAAAAAGAGAAATTACAGGATAGTACTTTTTATTTCCCAGGAGTATTTTTTGACCTTGAAAAAATGCTGCTGCCGGCCCCGCCGATAGCCTCATCCCTTATCCCGGCAAGTTTTAGCAGAAGAGCCTTTTCCTCCCTGTTTAACTTTGTGGGCACTTTGACATCGATATTTATTATATGGTCGCCTCTCCTGAAGCCATTAAGGTGGACCATGCCCCTGGATTTTAGCACTATCTTTGTATTGGGCTGTATGCCGGGTCTAATGTTTATTTTTTCTTTCCCGTCAAGAGTCTCTATTTCAAGCTTTAGGCCCAGGGCAGCCTGGGCAATAGATATCTCTAGATTATACAGGACATTATCATCTACTCTCCTAAATTCAGGATGCGGCAGTACTTTAGCAGTTATAAACAGGTCGCCGCTTATAGAATCTTCTCCTAAAGAATTTCCCTTCCCTGTTACCCTCAGCTGGTCGCCGTCATGTATCCCTCCGGGGATATCTACCTTCACTTTCCTTTTAGTGCTGTGGAACCCCCTGCCCCTGCATTTTTTGCATGGCTCTTTTATTATTTTACCGCTTCCCCTGCAATCACTGCATGTTGAAGTAGTGATTATATTGCCTATAAGTGTCTGCCTTGAAACATTTACTTTTCCCGCTCCTCCACAGGTACCACAGGTCTCTACTCCGTCTTCGGCTGCACTGCCCTTTCCGCCACACTGGCCGCAAATACCCTCAACAGAATATTCAACCTCTTTTTTTACGCCAAAAGCAGCCTCTTTAAAGCTTATCTTTACAGCTACCCCTATATCAGAACCCTTACTCCTGGCTCTTCTCCGGCTGGTTCCGGAACCTCCTCCAAAGAATGCATTAAATATATCCCCGAAACCAAATTCGGAAAACACGCTGTTAACATCAAAATCCTCAAATAAGTTCCTGTTGAAACCAAACTGGTCATACTGGCTTCTTTTATCAGAATTGCTCAGCACCGCATAAGCTTCTGAGATCTCCTTGAATCTCTCTTCTGCTTCCGGATTGCCATTATTGACATCAGGATGATACTTATGCGCTAGCTTCCTGTATGATTTTTTTATTTCAATAACGGTGCAGCTGCGTTCCAGTTCAAGCACCTGGTAATAATCTCTTTTCTCTCCTGCCAAATCCATTCACCTCAAATAACTCTATACAAAATAAAAACTGATTCTCGTAAACATCATTCTATTATTATAGCGCAGAAATGATAACTCATTTTGATGCTTATTTCCAGTTATACTTTAAGCAGTTGTCACGCTTTAGATCCAAAAATATCAGTAAGGTTCTTCCTGAAAAGATTTAAAATGTTTATGACTTTATGGTAATCCATCCTCTTCGGGCCCAGAATACCAATGGAACCGGTAGCATCGCCATACATCCTGTATTTGGATGCTATGAGGCTCAGGTCATTGGTCCCATCCCTGAATAATTCTGAGCCGATTTTTATTATAAAATCCTTATCCTCTGAAAAATCAAGCAGCATCTTCATAAGCAGGTATTCATTCTCTACCACGCTGATGATATCCTGGATCTTTTTCAGGTCAATAAATTCCGGCTGCTGCAGTATTACCGATGTGCCGTGCACGAAGATCCGGTTATAATGAAGATTTTCTTCCACACAGCTTTTTATATTTTCTATGATCCTGTTTATCAGGAATATAAGATCTGATTCTCCTTCAGGGATCTTTATCTGGTCAATATCTATATCAACGATACTCTTATCCCTGAATTGTGAATTTAAGGTATTTACCACCGCCTGTATGTCAAGGTCCGTATATGTCCCTTCCAGCGTGAAGTTTTTTTTATAGACTCTGCCGGTATCGGTTATGAGCACCATTAAAAAGTTTTCACCCTCAAATTTCAGGAGTTCGATATGTTTGAACCTGCTCTGGTATATTGTTGGAGCTACGATCATTGACAAATAACTCGTAAACCTGGCAAGCATCTCTGAAGATTTCTGGAGCACGGCCTCTATCTCCATTTCCCTGTTAAAATGAAGGCTTATATCCGGTATATCATCTTTTGTGCTGATGGCCCCATGCTGGCCATTGCCTGGGAGATCATCCACAAAAAACCTGTATCCCCTGTCTGTAGGTATCTTTCCTGCTGATGTATGGGGATGGGTCAGGTAACCCATCTCTTCAAGCTCTGACATCTCTTTCCGGATGGTGGCAGGGCTCAATGCCAGCTCCGGCCCCGCAGCTATTATCCCGGATGAGACAGGCTCAGCCTTGCTGATAAAACTTGCAATGACTTGCCTGAGTATTGCTTTTTTTCTTTCGGTTATTTCCATCTTAAGATCACTCTAACAGATTATACAATTTATCTATTCTTTATCAAGCACGCTGGCCCGGATACCAGGGCCAGGCAGCAGCCGGGCCGGTTGCCAACCTTATCTTTTTATGATACTATCCGTTAAGATTTACGATACAGTATTATTTCTTTAATATTATAAAGAAATTTCTTTGAAAATTAAATAAAGTTGGTGCTTGGGGGAGCTTAACAGGCTGAGAGGACAGCACAGAATAACTGTCGACCCTTTAAAACCTGACCTAGATAATACTAGCGTAGGAAAAGTAAATAGATCACTTAACTGCTAGTCTATACCAGGTTAGCAGTTTTTTATTTTTTAGGGGATCATTATGGAAAGCAAAAAATATAATAGGGCCATCATCATAGCCAATGGGAATATCTCAAATACTGCCCTTTTGTATAAGAGGCTCAAAGAGGGCTTTGGATCAGGAGGGAATGATATTATCATCAGCGCCGACGGAGGCGCATTTAATACACTTGAAATGGGCCTGATGCCTGATGTAGTGATCGGGGACATGGACAGCATAAAACAGGCAGTAAAAGAAAAGATAGGGGGAAGATCCCAAAAAACCAGGTTCATCACCGCTTCTCCAGGAAAAGATGAAAGCGATACCCACCTGGCAGTCTCATATGCTGTGGGGCTCGGCCTGGAAAAAGTGATAATAGCAGGAGCCACGGGGGGCAGGATGGACCACACACTGGCCAATATAATGCTCCTGGCATCACCGGAATTAAAAAACATAGATGCAAGGATCCTGACAGATGACAGTGAGATATTTGTTATAGAGGATTCATGTACCATAAAGGGGGAGGCCGGGAAACTGGTCTCTATCTTTTCACTGAGCCCGTATACATATTTTTATAAGACATCAGGATTAAAGTATAAGCTCGAGGATGAAAAATTATTCTTCAGCCCTGTAAGGGGCCTGAGTAATATTTTCACCGGGGAAACTGCAAGAATCAATATAAAAGAGGGGCAGCTGCTTATAATAAAGCAAATATAGGAAAAGCAGGGAGCATAAACGAAAAATGAAAAAGAATATAAAGAACAGGTTATATCCGGTCATCTTCTTCATGGTACTGCTGCTTATATGGGAGGCCGTTTCAAGATCCGGGATCTTTCCACCATTTGTGCTTCCTTCCCCGAGCAGTATAATACTGAGCCTTATCACTAATTTTACTTCAATGCAGTATGATATATTAATAACCTTATATGAAGCACTGGCCGGCTTTATTATCGCAATAGTGCTGTCGGTCATAATCGCGGCCGCCATGGATTCTATTATAGGCCTGAAGAAGACCCTGTACCCGCTATTGATCATTTCCCAGACGGTGCCGATCATAATAATAGCTCCTCTTTTTATTATTTGGTTCGGTTATGGTTACTCTCCAAAAGTCGTCATAGTCGTGCTCATATGCTTTTTCCCTATAACTATCAGCCTTCTACAGGCTCTCGCCACTGTTGACCGGGAACGGATAGACCTGCTCAGGTCGATGGGGTCAAATAAATTTCAAATATATAAATATGTAAAGATCCCATCTGCGATGCCGGGCTTTTTTTCAGGCCTTAAGATAGCTGCGACCTACAGTATCATGGGTGCAACGATCGGGGAATGGGTCGGCGGTAAAAGCGGACTTGGAGTATATATGATCAGGGCAAAACAATCATTTGAAACAGACAGGGTTTTTGCGGCAATAATAATAATTACAGTACTGAGCATCCTTCTTTTAAAAATAATCGAGTTTGCCGAGAAAAAGAATATGCCGTGGTTAAAAATACCTGATGAATATTATATTGAAAACTAGAAAAAGAAAGGACCATCAAATGGATACCAGGAAAACAAAGTCAGTAAAAACCAGCATTATTTTTTTACTGATCACAGCAGTACTTTTACTGGGCCTTCCGGCCTGCCTGGAAGAGGCAGCTGGAGAGGCGAGGCTCCGGAAGATCACAGTGATCCTGGACTGGGTGCCAAACACCAACCATACAGGCATATATATTGCCAGGGAAAATGGATATTATAATGACCAGGGCCTGGAGGTAGAGATAATCCAGCCTTCCGAGGGTGGAAGCGCCGACCTGATCGCA
>SDBU01002308.1_pt1 | contig 25624 bp, 48 predicted proteins | sample 2277071 | NCBI WGS metagenome assembly SDBU01 (sample SAMN10397929, study PRJNA504765) | marine sediment metagenome | isolation source: marine sediment core GS08_GC12, 126 cmbsf | place: Arctic Ocean: Gakkel Ridge, Loki's castle | collected 2008
AGCTGCCAGAGCAGTTGCACCTAGAGGTACTATTATCTCGATGCCCCGCTCCTCGAACTCCTGCCACAGGGACGCAGCGCAGGAAGAGATATCTAGGCCTGTAGGGGTGCGGTTGCCTGGGGGCCTACACTTGCAGACGTTTGTGTAATAGAAGTCATCAGGATTGCGGCCACAAGCGCGTATTACAGTCTTTAGCAGCTGGCCACTCTCTCCTAAAAACGGCGCACCACGAGCTAACTCTATTGCACCTGGTGCCTCTCCTACAAAGGCTATACGAGCTTGCGCTGGTCCTGATGGTGGTACATAGCGCGCTTTGTCTAGAGAACAGTTAGCACAACGAGTGCTCCATAGCGTAGGACTAGTGAAATTCATATGTTATTACCTCCTCCGGAGGCTCTTTTCGACTTCAGCAGTCCTGAGGTTCCTGGCCCAGACCCGCCATTATGAAGGCGATGTTGCTTCTGAGGATATCCAGCTGCGCGTCACTGAACACCCAGTTGTGGTCGTAGTGCCAGTGCTTAGGCCTGTGTAGCATCCCGTGTTCTCCACCGAACGTCACGTAGTGATACGCTGCGATAGTTGGTAGAGAAGAATCACAGCCACGAAGGACATGTGCTACTCTGCTATTGACGAAGAGCTCGTAGGGGGTATGAAAGCTTAGTAGATGTACGGGCATAGTTATACCTAGTGCCTGTACCAGAGCTCCGCGGCCGTATATCTGCGCTTCTGGTACTAGCTGAATTAGCGGCTTGCCCAGGCCAATGGTGTCTATGAAGCCACTACGTGAAGCTACCTGCACCCCTGCCCTAAGCTCATCTAGATCCTCTCCATGCGGAACGAACATGAACTTGCAGCCTTCCATACGCAGCTGCTGTATACCCTTATGCCGTATAGCGTTCTGGAAAGCAGCCATGTTAGCTTCAAAGCTTACGGCTGTATCCGGTAGAACTACTTCACTAGCCTGAATGATCCGTGCGGCATCTACCAGCTCGTCTGGCTGCACAGGGCGGCCTAGCTCTATCAGTGAGTTATCCAGTAGCACGTAGTCACCAGCAATTCTCCGACTAAAATAGTAGGCGGAGTACTGAGGGTACTTCAGAACTAGGTGGGCCAATGCCATATGATAATCACTGACGCTGGCCGTATCTAGATGTGCGATTGGAACGATAGGAGCGAATCTCATTTCTTTCCTCGCTTTCTTTTACGACGACTCTTCTTCTTGCGTGTGGGCTTAGAAGCTTTAGCTGCCTTCCGCGCCTTTCTGCGCTTTTTAGCTGAACCACACTGGTTCTTCTTGTACTCCTCGCCTTCCTGTCCTGGCCTTGCGCGCTGTCGCCGATAGGAAACGTCTGCTAGCGCCATTAGCGCCACAAGTTCGCTGCTAATCATTCTTCTCAGCCTCCTTGAGCAGGCATTTCAATCGAATGATCTCTTCGTCCAACGCCTTGAGAGTAGCCTCGTAGCGAAGTCGTTCCTTGCACCACATGATTTCTATCTGGTCAGAACTTCGCTCTAAGATCTGTTCGGCGGACTGAGCAAGCGTGGTACGCTCATGCCCCCGGAAGGGCTGGTATCGGCTCTTCCACTCTACTACACACAGCCAGGTCGCTAGCGTCATGTGCCTGATGCGGAATGCTAGAGTGCAGCACACATCGGCAGTGGTGGTAGAGCCTGTGGGTCCGCCGCGTGTCAGAGTGTCGTAGCCCTCATTGAAATCAGCGTGACAAGCAGTGCAACACTGTTCTGCAGGCCACACTCCAGCCTCTATAAAGTCCTTACAGTACAACATGCTACTTCTCCTTTCTATCTGATAGAGTAGAGGCTAGGGTTACAGAGTCTTCACCACTGTGCCAGACTAGTGACTGGACTTCACCTCTACTCTTGTTGTGGTCGGTGTGCCGTTGGTGACCGCTAGCCCCTCTACTACTGTGAGACACACACCCGTTACCGCTGGCTTGACCACTGTCTACTACTCCCCAGGCCTACGCATCCGTAGAGGCTGACGTGCTGGAGCTGCCACTGCGCCTGGCTGGGGCTCCTCTGACACTACTAGAGCAGCCATCTGTTTCACTCGCACCTTGCGAAGGGCTGCCCACATCAGTGTGTAGTTCAGCAGGTCCAGCAGGATGTCGTCGACCTTCTCTGGCTGTGCAACCTCTGCAGGAGCTGTTAGAACCGCGCCTGCTCTTCGTGCCTTGAGGCCAACCATCACTGCAAAAGCCACCTCTCCCATCTGCATCCTGTGCCACATCGGCTCGTGCTGATCGTAGGTCAGTCCTCGACTGTCCAGTATGTCTAGGGCTTCGTCGATCACTTCCTGCATCGCGGTGCGCACTTCCTCCTGGCACTCTTCTGCAACGAGTTTCTCATTAGGTAGTAGCCTGTCCATTATAGGTTGTCTCCTCTCCCTTCGAGTAGTTTCTGCTCTGGTTGCCTGATAGGATAACTGGGCCACCTGTACATGAGAGAACATTCACGCATTACGGCAGCATAAAATATCTTTGGCAGCTCCTCAACTCGCTTCACCATCGCTGCAGATAGCACTGTCATGTACGGTATGACCAACTCTGTTTTTGTCTCGTAATCTTTAGGCATCGGTTGTCTCCTTCCCTAAAGTTACTGGCCGCGAGATTGGTGTGATTACACTTTGTACCTCTAAGGCACTCGGTACGTCTAGACCTGCTCTATAGCAGGCCTCTACATCTACACCGTAGAATCTGCGGCGGACATTGTGCACTTTGAAAGCTTTGGGCCCCTCGATGTACTGTCCAGGGCCTATAACAGCTATAGAGCGTTCTGCTAACTGCGCTTTCATTGCAGCTGTCTGCAGAGTGCTCTGGCCTCTTCTTCGCCTGTCCTTATGCCACCAGGACAGAGCCGTGGATAGCTGGAACCAGAGTACATTACGAGCAGTATCATACACCCACAGGAAGGGCTTGCCTGAGGGAGCTAGCACTACTGCGTTCAGAAGCTCTTCTACGAAGATGTCGGACATGGTGCTACCTCTGCCCAGTTCAGAACTCTCGGCTGCTTCTCGAGAAGCCTTTAGCACGGAGGCGCGTACTGGCTTGCACTCAACTCCCTGTGATACTAGAAACCGTTCGTAGAGACGGATGCCACACAGGACAGTTACTAGATTACGTCTAACTCTATCTGCCATAAGGTCCGGATAAGCTGACTCTACTTCATGCAGTTGCTCCTTCCATAAAGTTTCTAGCAGCTTTGCATCATAGCCAAGTGTAAACTGTATATAGGGGCGGGCAAACCAGGATAGAGGTAGTTCTACAAGCTGTTTGAATGCTTTCCACGCTTCTGAAGAGATAGCCACAGTATGCGGTGATAGGTTCACCACAAGTGTACGCTCTCTTATCGCGGGATCGGATACTACGTCCTCTCCGTCAAGTACAAGAGGAGCCGATAGCACGTATTCCTGCGTGGTCTGGTCTGCCCGCCCTCGTGAATCTTTACCAGAGTCGTATGATAGTAGAAGCGCTCTACGCAGTGTTGCAAAGGCTCTTTCAGTCAGGGTAGTGCGCCGGAACTCCGATAGCGAAACTGGTATCGAACTAGTAGAAGCCATTAGGGACAGAAGTACGAAGGGTGTAGTACTACAGTCCCACGAACTACCTCTGACGTACCCTAACAGCTTCAGGAACACTTCTAGTACAGTAGAACTCTTCCCGGATCCCTTGGTTCCGTACAGATCAAGATGCGGAAAGCGTACGCCAAACTCTGCGAAGACAGGTTTCAGTGGCGCAGACATAAACCAGCCTACGATTGGCCAGATTACCTGCGGCACGTTTATAGCTGGCAGTAGCTGCGTAAGAGACACCAGAGTCTGCTTTAGTTTCTCTGGGCTCTCTGCTTCTGGGTACGCCATAGCAGGAAGAGTGCGTCCAGGGTTCAAGAAGACAACTGGAGATTCCTTCGGTGCCAGTACACCTGTAGCCGTTAGAACACTATCCTCTGTTACCCATACATCTCCGTGTCTTCCAAGTACCGCTGTAGCCTCTGCTCTATCCTCACCTAGCAGGGACCACTTGTCTACAAGAAACGGTAGCAGGTGTCTTACTTCTCTATCAGACCCCAACCACTGCCAGTCCATGCGGCCTAACCTACGCAGTAGAGTATGCACACTGGTGAAGGCGCTTTTAGGTAGAGCTACGCCTTCCCAGATCTTTCCTCCTGCGCGGATAGAGCCCCATAGGACGTCCTCTCTTTCTTCCTGTATTAGACGTTTTGGCTCGAACACGAAGGTAGAAACTCTATGTCTTCCTTTACCTCCTATCCCATCTACGTAGTACCCATCTGGCTCCTCTGTGTAGTGCTGGATTATGGCGGCTCCAGTACGAGAGGTATTGGCCACAGCGTCCATTGTTCGTTCCAGATACTGGTCACCATACGCTTCTCTAGCCTTATCCCCTACAGGCTGTTCCTTGTAGATTAGCCGTATGCCTTCTCTACTCATGCCAGCTCTCTTTAGGGCACGAAGAACGGCGTAATCTCTCTCTGAGCGGGACTTGCCTCTATCTACAACGGCTTCCAGAATCTTACGCCGTATAGGAGCTTTTATTGCCAGCCCTGCCAGAATGTCCTTAAGCTTGTAGCGAATTTCAGGCCTTGCCCGCGTCACTCGGCAGAGCAGAGGTTTGTCTCCTTTAAGATTCCAGGATCCAGGAACCCTAAGAATACGAGACGAATCTGTTGTACCTGCTCCGCCGCCCGCTGCAGCTAGTAGCGCCTTGTTTGCCTTTTCTACCTGCGCTGGTGTGCAGTCTCCAGCTAGTAGCCAGTACGCGTGATAGCCGTAACCAGAGTCAACAACGAAACTCGTAGGCAGTATTGTCATGCGGGTCGCTTTCTCAGCAGCCGCCTTACTTCCTAAATCATCGGCGTCTAGATCAACCCACAGGGCTAAAGCTCTGGATACGTCTTTCTTACGCATCCCCTTAGTCTTACGAGGGCAGACGCCATATGCACAGAGGTGTTCTTTTCCGATTCCCTGTACCGCCTGGAGCAGAGCAGAAGGATCTTTGAAGAAGTTGACACTCTGTGGTACGCGTTCGCGCTTACCGTCCGGCCCTCGTTTGGTAAGTACCCGGAGCTCTATCCACTCGTTAGTACGTAGATCCGAGAAGATGGCCCGCAGTAGACCCTTGTCCATGTCCATGAAAGTCTCCTGCGAGATAGGGGCAGCTACCCCCACCTACGAACTACACGGCGGCTCCGACGATACCAGCCTCCATAACCTTGTCTACACGGCCCTTTGTCTCTCCCTGCCACTCGTACTCTACGATCACCAAGGTGCAGGTGAGCTCAAGCAGCTCAGCAGGCTCGAACTGTATCTCTCCTGCCAGATCTTCCTTCGGGAAGCCCAGAGCGATCAGGGTCTTCTTTAGACTCCACAAGGACTGTGGGAGCAGAGACGAATTGTGCCAGGCCTTACGTCCGGCGTAGTCCCCCTCTGTGATAGAGAAGCCCCACGCGATGTAGTCGTTTCCAGCCTGCGACTGCCTGATCTCGCACTGGACTACCTCAGCCTGGTAGTAGCCAGGCGGTAGCGGCGTAGGTGTGGTCTTTACGCCAGTCATATTGATGTTAATGGGCATAGTTTAGATCTCCTTTGCTAGTGATTCTAGGGTAGGCGTCTGCTCTGCTCCAGATGCTTTCACTCCAGTGGCGCTAGCACTAGAGGGATTGCCGATAAGATGGTCGTAGATCTGTTGCATGGTAGGATTTTCCATCACAGGCGGCAACGGATTTGGACTACGACACTTAGCTGCCCGCGCTGCGAAAGGGACAGTCTGCAAGAAACGTACTACTGACCTGTCGGGCTTCACGTTTACGTAGGTGTATCCTACGACGTCGAACTCGCGACCTATTCCACGGGCCTGCCTGCCTACCAGCTCTGGGAAGGTTTCCTGCATCCCTGATACGTCAGTCTCTACCCGCACGTTGGCTACACAGATATAGTGATAGCCACTTTTCTTGAGCGCCTGGATTACCTTTCGTATACGCATCATCACGAAGAGGTAGTCCTGTCGGGTAGGAACATACGCATCGAAGCCTTTGCGCCCAGGTACTATCAGACGCTCGTCTAAGAGTGTCTGAACAAAGGCACTTACTCCATCCATAACTATCGTCTTGAAGGGGTGCTCCACAGTCTTCAGGTACTTCAGGACGAGCTCCATCTTCTTCATGGAGTACACCGGCACTATTCTCCCTTCTAGATTAGTACGATGCGTGATGGCCTTCACACCCCTGTCCATATCGAGGAACATTATTGGAAACATGCCCTCTACATCGTCTGCCTCGGCAGCTAGCCACGTTTTACCTGTGCCAGTCTCTCCGTATATCATCATACGAAGACAGTTGTCCAGGTAGCCGGGGCCTACGAAGCCTAAGTCAATCTCAGGTTTTACTGGCTTGAGTAGCGTCACTCTTCTCTGCCTCTCTGCGCTTTTGTAAGCGCGATCTGTGTGGTTCGCGTCTCTTGAACTCGCTCCGCAGAACTGGCTCAGGATCCAAGCCATTAGCTTCCAGAGAACAAGGTGTCCGGAAAGGACAGTATTTGCAGGACCACCAGGAGGGATTAGGGTACACAACTACTAGGGGATCCAGCATCTCTGCGATGACAGCTAGAAAGCGGGTAGCGAAGGTGGCAATAGCTTGTGGGGTTCTTTTGATCTGAGTACGGTAGATGAACTCCTTATCGTATAGCGGATCCTTTAGGTAGCTAAGCATACTTACGTAGTCCGCCTTGTCATAGGCGCCCTCTTCAATAGCTTCCATGTAGAGAGAGTAGGTTGTAGCCTGCGATCTGCTCTGTGAAAGCTTGCCACTCTTAAGGACGCGAGGCTTTCTTCCTACCTTCTTCACCAGGAAATTGTAGATGGTACCTATCGGTCGCGTAGCTGCAAATCTAGAATCTATCTGACAACCCCACTGGTACGCTATACACTGCTCGTCCAGGAATAAGGTAGACATATCTGGCAGACGAGACGCTGTCTTGTGCTCCAAGAGCCAGTACTCTCCGTCCATCTTTACCAGGCCGTCTGCTCGTCCCACGTAGATAACCTTCTTGCCAGGTATGAATGGGATAGGCACCATGAGAGTAACTTCCGGTACTAGTACCTCGAAGTTGTCGTTCTTTTCAGACCATAAGGCATAGTACTCTAACATTCCTCTGCCTAGCTCCGCGTAGTCATCTAACTCTTTCCACTGCTCGTTGGTCAGATCCTGTAGAGCATACTCGTCGAAGTCTTCTTCCACGATACTTTCGAAGGTTTCGAACAGCTTGTCTGGATTTCTGTAGTCCTCTCCAGGCGTATAGAATACCTCTAGAGCATCGTGAATAGTACTACCTAGCCAGAGGTGCTTCTGTGGCGCCTCGTGCGACCAGCCGCGTCTGAGGAGCGAACTGTAGTCCCATCTCTGTCGGCAGGTCTTGAACGTTCGCATGTCACTTATGTGTATCTCATAGATCCTGGGCTCCTTCTCTTCCGCCGCATCTCTGAGAGCCCTCCCGAATTCTGCCACGGACTCTGCCGCAGTCTGCCCTGGAACCAAAGTATACCCTCCCTGTGCTGTCATAGTACTTTCTCCTCTGCAGCAACAATTGCTGCCTTAAACTCTGCATAGCTCCGTCCACTCACTCGTATCTCCGATGCCTCGCACAGGTAGTGCCGTATCTTGTGTGCCTTCACGAACTTGTTACATGCTGTCACCAGTGCCACAGTCCTCTCTTCCATGCCCCGTAGTGTAGCGTCCGGCAATTGTACGCTCACTATAGTAATACCTCCTGTGTGAGTTCTAGATATGCCATTACCGCTCTTTTATCGTACTGGTAGCGCCCAGAGCCATCCTCCCAGTGTCTCTCGAGTACCCGTACTTCATGTAGGATCCTAAGATGCCTACGCACTGATTGTATTCTATCCAGGCTGCCTATACACTCAGTTATCTCGCCCACACTAAGCAGACCACCTGTACTGTAGAGTAACAGTAGAATATCTAGCCTAGTCTCATTGGCCATAGCAGCATAGAAGAGTCTGAGTATCTCTCGCTCTACAGGTGTAACTGTACTAGGCGGAGAGACGTCCATCAGACAGCCACTGGCTACTATACCTCTACACGCCAGGTAGAGTTCAGCTGCAGACCAGTCCACCGAGTACTTCTCGTAGCCTTGTACTGCAGTGTACAGAGCTGGAAAGCTAGCCTCCTTTACTTCCAGCGCCGGGCCTACGTCGGAGCATAGATCTAGAAAGATATTTGTACTCAGAAGACCTCTCCACCCGTCTGGTACCTTAGGGTACAGAGCCTCCCCCTGAGTCCATAGGAGTAACGAACCCTGTAAGCTCTTCCCCTGCTTCGTCGGCTTTAGTCTCATACAGTTCTCCTCCAGAGTCGTGAGTAAATATCTTGCAGCCCTCAGGCACAATTACAGACAGTGTATCCGGCACATCTATGCCTGCTTCGAAGCACGCTCTTAGATCCAGTCCGTGCATCCACTTGGTAGTTCCAAGGAAGGCTCTCCGTGAGGGGCCTAGTACATACAGATTGAAGCCCGCAGCATAGACGGACTTGGCTTTCAGTCCCTCTTTCAGGTGGTGAAGTCGGAGTGAAGCTTGCCCAGTAGCTCTACGCTCACTAAGCCACCAGGTGTAGGCTCTAGATAGCTGTATCCAAAGGCAGCCAGTCTGTTTGTCGTACTGATAGGGGAATTCTACAGCGTCAGGAGCACTCTCTACTGTAGCTACTACGTCGGCTACGAACTCGCTAGTTAGCACGTCACTTTGTCCCACCGTTACCCTCCTATTATACCACACTTCACTGATAATGTCAAGCTTTTTCTACGTTGGCTTCCGAAGTAAGCAGTATGCACGCCGTGCAGCCTGGCTTACAGTCCCTGGTGCAGGACTTGCAGTTTAGAGCTATGTCGTCGGGCAAGTAGCCGTAGTGCTGCCCCAGAGTTATGGTGTCTGTGTCTATAACTGCTCCACAGGCTAGCTCTACAACATAGCAGTGCCCTAGCTGCTGTACCTTGTATAGCTCGTCTGCCTTGAAGTATCTCAATCGACACCCCCCTGTGCCACCCACCTGCTCAGAGTAGCCTGGTTAGCGTGTATAAGTTGGATCTGCGCCTCCGTGAGGGTATCGTACTGCCGTATGTCTCCCAGGAAACCCTTATGAGCTTCTGGAGTTAGCGGTAGATTGCGTGCTCCAAGAACAAACGCTATAGGAGTATCCACACTGTGCACACTAAGCTTATGCGCCAGAGGCAGTTCATACTTCAGGAACTCGTGTATCGTAGGGATCCCCAAGAGGTGCAGCCGCAGAGATGGGTAGATCTCCCGCATAGAGCGCATCAGATCGAGTCTCGAACCTACCCTCGGCAAGACACTGGTCTTACCCCTTCGTAGAGAGCTTATCCCAATGACAGGCTCTCCATACCAGCGTCTCCAGCTCTCTATATAGAACATATCCAACCAGGTAACCAGTACTTCCTTCCACTGCGCTAGAGTATGTGCGTGAGGTACGAACATTAGCTGTACACTGTGACGCTGACCTATAACACCCAGAGCTGCCTTGGACTCCCAGTGTGTCACAGTAGGATCCCCCAGCTTGTCTGGTAAAACTACTACCTTGGGCTGCAGGTCCCGACAGATATCTTCTAGCTCTAGCGGCACAGGAGGCGCCTGAAGTTTCTCAAATAGCTCGTTGTCCAGGATGTCTACAGTGTGCTCACGCCAGAAGCTAGTATACGCTTTTCCGTAGGTCTTATCCAGACACCAGGGTGCGATTACCATGTTTAGTCCTGGCTTATAGAACTCTCGCACCCACTGCGGTGGAACAAACTGTGCTACTTGCATGGTACCTCCTCCATTAGCGTAGAAGTCCCCCAACCTTCCTCTGAAGGAAAGAGGTCTTCTACTCTCCGAGAAAACCAGTTCTTAGCTGCAAGTCTACTCCGCTGTCGCGTGTATAGCGCACGGTGCGTATACTGACCGGCCAGATCTCGCGCCATCACACTTGCTACATAGAGCTTTCTCTTCATTCTAGATCCTGCTGCCGGAGCTTCTCGTAGCGTGCGTTCGTCTGATCGACGAGACTACGTACCTCCGGCCAGCTCTTTGCTGGTAGATGCAGTGAGCCCATCTCATCTCGGTGTCCGATCTTTATAGTAGAGGCAGAGCGTTCTACAAACCAGCCTGCCGATACCAAAGTCACTCCCTCAAACTTCACCGGCACTTTTGCCTTCTTAGTCATGTCCATTCTCCTTAGTCACTCCCTATGCTCGATCTGCTATCTTGCACATACCTTCTTCACCCACTTGTCTGTTATTATGACTCCGCCTGCTCCGAGGCGCCTACGCATGGCATTGAACACGGCCCGAGCACTCGTTTCAGTTCCTGAGTACAGTGTAGCGGACCTATCACCGCAGCGAACCTGTATGAGTCCATGGCCATCTCCAGCCTTAATCACTATGCCGTCTACGTGCATTAGGCAATCTGGATCACCCTTCCATTCAATGTACATAGTAAGCTATCTCCTATTAAAAGAAATACGTCAGTCCCAGAACGAGTTATCTCATTTAGCCCTTCTCGGATTTTCGTACCTATCCCACTCCTCACATGCCCACTTATCTATTACACGCGACAAGAGTAGCAGAGCCCTAGTCATCCCGTTGAGCGCTCGCACAATGCCCAGCATGCCAGAGTGAGCATTTGATCCAGAGAACTTGAGCTGTATTGCATCTAGAGCGTCTTCCTGTTTCTTGATCTCTTCTTCCATCATAGCTCCTTTCTTCATAGTGGGTATAGCCAGTTGAAGAACTTATCAATGAGCCAGGACGTGAACAGCATTACAGCAAGCGCCGCTATAGAAATCACCGCATAGTACCACATACCTCGCTCCTTCCTGACAGAGACTCTTCGGGCCTTACCCCTCGCCTCACAATGAGACGTGCTACACGCAGGTCGTTCGCCTCCCCAGGCAACGTCTGCAGAGCTCTCCACACCGGTGCTTCCTTCAACCCGATTAGCTTGCCGGTGTCCCGAAGCCGTAGCCTCTTTCTTGGGCGTCCATTGACTAACTCTCCAACCCCTGTCAGTCCTGCTCCCCTGCTAACATAGCTTCTACTTCAGTTACTGCTACTGCATCCTTGAGGTGGATCAGCTTCGCCTTCAGAAGGGTGTAGTAATCCGCCATACCTTCCTTCTGTCGCTCTGCCTCATTTAGCAGCGAGTGCGCTTTTTCGCTCGCCGCTTCTGCATGCTCTCTAGAACTGGACATGATCCCCATTATGCCAGCAACGGTAGCCTGCTTCATAGGCGCGTCCTGATGGCTATCAAGAGCCTTTATTAGAACACTGATCTCCTGGTTCGTCAGCTCCGTCATGACCTACTCCTTTTCTACACGTGTATCTCTAGCTTCATCACAAGCAGCCTTCGTTAGTCTGAGACCGCAACGGTCGCACTTACGTCCATAGGGTCTGCTGACGATGTGCACTGGAGGCTTCTCTGGACGTGGGCAGCCGTTCTTGTCACGAATTAGACAGCGCATGTCCGTAACCCACTTACCCTGCCAGCTGAGCCTCCCACAGTCATGAGGACTGTAACACGGACGGCAGGGACAGACCGGAGAGGATGCCTCTGTCGGTCGACCTTTGTACTCATTCCGAGTTCTATCTTTTACCTTCATAGTGACAGCCCATACCCTAGTACCCAGCATAGAGCGAAGAGGAGCCACCGCGCTAGAGTTCCTACCACAACCAGACCTGCTCGACTGTCCTCCCACTCTGTAGCTTGCACAATTAGCAGATAGTTAGTGCCCATCTCTGCAGCCACGACGAGAAGAAGAACTATCACCTGCCCTAACCTTGCCCAACCTTTTACTGACATGTTACTCGCTCCTGTAGTATCTATGTTGCATCACGGCAGCGAAGATCCCTGCACAGACCAAAGATACCTTGTTTCCGTGGTCTGCTATCTCAGCGGGACGTAAGCCCGTCTGTCCAGCATAGCAGGCCCAGTCTCTGTCGTGTCCAGCTACTGCCACAAGTGTAACAGCAAAGGCGTCATGCGCCTCTACATCAAGAGGCTCGGTATTCTTGAGACTCTTGAAGGTGTAACTCCCTCTTAGACTGGCCTCTACCATCCGTCCTACATCAATGCCCTGCAGAGCCATACTTAGGCGCTCCTCTGCACGGATACGCGCATCGTGCTCCTCACTGAGCTTGCCTGTCAAGGCGTCCGCTTCTGTCAGCTGCGCCTGCTGTCTCTCAATGCGTGCTCGTAGCTTGCCTATCAGAGCCTTGGCAGCCGTCAATTCCTTCTGTACAGATACAGCACAGGCCAGATCCTCCAGAGCATCGTCCATCTCCATTCTTTCTAAGTGACACATGTCCATTTCGCTAGTCTCCTTTCTAGCCGTTCCAGTTCTGCTAACAACATGATTCTAGAGGGACCCAGTCCGTACAGGACCAGATCGCACTTCACCTCCAGTATGTCCTCTTCTAAGCTTCTGATCACGGCTTCTACACTGCCGAACTTATCTCGTTGGGAGGCTAGCATATTCTGCTCGAGTACCACTATATCTAGATCACACTCGGACATGTTAGCCCTCCTTAATAGCCAGGAGTCTTACCGGAATGCCTGTCCAGAGCTGTGAAGAAGCGCCCGTGTCTAGGGGTATACAGATTGCGGTCTCCACACTACTGTCAGAAGTCTTCACGAACCGTAGGCCGGCTTTTACCTCAAACAGTGCACCGCTGGGAAGACTCTTGAGCTCCACCCAGGCCCCCTCTCTGATAGCTGCCGCATCGGCCTCGTGTAGTATCTTGACAGCTTGCTGTATCAGGTACAGTGGCTGGCTGTGGCCTGCTACTAGACTGTCGTGAGCTTCCCTGCAGCCCCTCTGGTAGATCAGTGCCTTCGTTTCAGCTAGCTCTAGTCTTCGACTTGCCATCGTACTTTCCCCCTTCTCATAGTTAGCGGCGACAGGTCTTCCCACCTGCCTGTGACTCTTCAGCCCTCGCCCCAGTTAAAGTGGGGTCTGCGTGGTGCGTCTCACGTGTGCCACGCCCGCGCCGCTACGATCTAGAACGGTGCTCTCACGGACTCTGCTGTAGCTGAGAGCAGTATTCCTCCACGCGACTGGTACTCGACCTCTACTTCCATAGCGTGAGGCTGAACTACTGTTACCAGAGCGCCCAGTATCTCGACAGCTAGAGCTTCTGCAAAGATGCCCTTGTCTCGAAAGCTCCATAGATAGAGCTTCAGGGACTTCGTCTCAATGCAGAGCTTGTGTGGGGAGTAGACGATAGACACCGTAACGAAGTCTGGCTGCCCAGTTACGGGACAGAGGGTAGATACCTCCTCACAGACCAACGCTACACTAGCTACACCAGGCGTTGGGAAGCACTCCAGCTCCTCTGCTGAGATAGGCCTTGCCACGCGGCTACCTAGAATAGTTAGCCCATAGTGGGCCTCTCTCCTTCTAAGTTCGACACGTGCCCATCTGTTGCAGAACATGAGCTGCAGACCAAGCCCAGCTTTGAGCCGTACTACTGCTCCTTCCCGATCGTCTACTATCGGTAGATCCTTCTCTTGATAGGCTGCTAGCTTCTCTATACTCTGGCAGTAGGTACTGCGTACTCTATCTACCCACTTCTGCGAAGCTCTAGTCAGAGAACACTTACACGCGCCACACGCAGGACACTTTATCCAGTTACACTCAGGACAGAGGTTATTCTCCAGTAGCCCAGGTGTGACGTACCACTGAGCTCCGCACGAGAAGCAGAGGTGTGGTTCCTGGTGATAGGGATCTCTGGGGTCTGCTATGCAGTCCTTTCGGACGCAGTTTACGCAACCAACTTCAGCTTCCGAAGGGGTTGTAGTTGACTGGTGCACTGTAGTCATCTCCGTAACCCTCCTGTCGCTTGAACCAGTGTATCACTACGTAGGTGACTGGGGATATAACTGCCTCATACGCGGCCTTGAACAGTGTAGCCGAGTAGATCATCTGCCAGAGCACAGCTACAGGAACAACCCCGTAGAAGCCGACAACGCAGAAGACTACTGTATCCAGAGCCTCACCAACGAGGGTACTAGCCATCATACGCTGCCAGAGATTTCTTCCCTCCGAAGCCACCCGCATCTTGCTCATTATGTACGCGTTGCTGAACTGTCCTACCCACAGACCTAGCATAGATGCGATTACTATACGGGGCACCTGGTTAAGAACTGTAGAGTACATCACGCCGAACTCAGGGTCCAGAGCGGGCAGCAGACCTGTAATCAAGTACGTCAGGGACATCAGTATGTTGCAGAGCAGCCCTACCCAGAAGATCTTCTTTGCCCCTGCGTACCCGTATACCTCAGTGATCACGTCCCCTAGGATGTACACTAGCGGGAAGAGCACTATCGCTGAAGACCATACGAAGGGGCCCAATTGGACGAGCTTGGTAGCTGTCGTGTTTGACAGCACCAGCAGCACTGCAAAGACTGCCATAACCGTACTGTAGTGTCTGTATCTGGAACTCATGTTGCATCTCCTTTTCTAATGTTCTGTTTTGTAAGGGTAGCCACGACCTTCTAGTTACGCCACTTCATAGACCTCACCTCCTTCCTTGAGTGCCTTACGAAGACGACACTGAAGACACAGATATGTGACTGCTCCCTTAAAGCGAATACAGGAGCACTTCCCCCACTCACTCACAATAAGAGCGAGAGCTTCCTCTAGTAGCTCACGTACTTCTTCTGTCATTTCTTTCCTCGCTTTCTCTTGCACCCACCCCACACGGGCTCCTGCCCTACAGCAGCTGCTATACGGCAGGTCAGACACCCGTATCCAAGAGCAGGTCTACAGGTGCAGACAGGCTTGCCAGGAGAGCGCATTTCGCCCAGCACCTCTACAAGTAGATCTCTTAGATCCCTGAATGCAGGAGCTATCCTTAGCAGTCTCTCTTCCTCACTTCCCATTGCTAGACTCCTTTCTTTGTCTACGCTTCTCGCAGAACTTACACAGTCGTCGGTCAGCAGGTACCTCTTCTACAACACTATGAGGATCCTCCGTCCACGCCTGATTACAACTAGCGAACCACGCAACGAACGTACCTCTGCCAGATATGTACGGTTTGCCACTCTGTAGATCGTGATAGACCCTGCTTCCTGCTTTCGCTAGGTACTTCACCGGCTGTTTCCTCCTCTTACCAGTGCGAGTAGAAAGATCCCAATAAGTAGTAGAGGCACTAAGGCCGCCACTAGCATCTCTGCTAACATTAGTAGCATTGTCACTCTCCAGGCCAGTAGCGATAGGCATGTAGCTCCTGTGTACCGTCGGGGCTGCACACTACTAGATCCCCGTTAGGAAATCGTAGGTAGGCTACATCCTGTTTTGACAGTAAAAAATAATATGGCTCTTCCCAGGGCAGGGACGCAGGATTTGCTAGCACGTAGGTAGCCAGGGAGACTACATACTCAGGCGGACTGGCACTCCAACCTCTCCAGCCTGCAGTTGGAACCTTCCACCAGCCTGTCTCTACGCGACGCATGTAGACGTGAGCAACCAGCAGTAGCCCGATGGTACCTACCCCCTGTGCTTCGGCCCACATGATACTAGCCATCTTCGTAGAGTCTCTTCTTCATCAGATAGTGAAAGAAGGCTGCATCTTCATAGGTAACAGCTACACCGTACGCTGCTACGCTCTCTACTGCCCAGGTGGAATCCCCGGCTCTACAAGTCCACTTATTCCCTGGAAGGGTTATGGCTACGAGCTGTACCGAGAAAGCTTCCCCCCGCTTCAAAGAAGTTGGGGTTGCTGTGCGATAGTCCCGCACTGAAAGCTTCTGTGAGCTTGTTTCCATAGGTTACTACCTCCTCGTCAGTCAGTACCTTAGGCCCGTTCGTTGCTAGGCTCAGCCACCCTACACTCTGGCCTAGGGCGAAAGCTGTCTCGTCGTCTATTACGCGACCTACATTAAGCTTGGGCAGGTACCACTGTAGAAAGCGAACTGCTCTGGCTAGCGGTGGAGCAGAGTATAGCCAGCAGGGACAACTGGACTCCTCACACTGGATATCGTCTGTGGCTGAGGCTGTAACTTTACACACGGACCTCTCGACAGAAGCGCAGGGAAGCTTCTCGCCACATACGCAAGCTGCACAGAAGGTAGTGTACATAAAGGGACACTGCATCCATCTCTCTCTCAGCATGTGTTGACTACTTCCTTAGGGAATAGAAGAAGGGAGAGCAGCCCACGCTGCCCTCCCGCGCTACAAGATGGTGCTTGCTGCTATTCTGCGGCTGCGGCTTCCTTCTCCGCCTCTCGTGCCTGTTTGGCCGCGTCTTCTGCGATAGCGTCTGCCAGAAGATCGTTGAGCACAGCGACGACGATCTGCTTGTGCTCTGCCTTGATCTGGGCCTGCTCTACCATCCCGCGTACAGAGACGATTCTCTTCGCCTTGTAGGGGAGCTTGGGTCCGCCGCCCTTGGCTCGGGTGCCAGGCGGGAAGTCGACGAGCCACTGATCAAGATCTTTCTGTGCTATGCGCGTGGTCTTGCGCTTTGCATCTTCCTTGCCCACCTTGGTGAAGGCGAGCGTTCCCTCACGAACGCCCTTGCGGATAGCCGACCGGCCTACGTCTGCGTACAGAGCCGCCGTAGCCACGTCGAAGGTGCCGTCTTTGGAGATCTCGATCTCTACTACCATCTTGCCGTTCACGATTTTCCTAGTCATGTTCTTTGTGCCCCTCCTAGGGCAGTGTTCTAAATAAGTCTAACGGTAGTAACAAACAGTTTTAGTGCATAATCCCTCCTGAAGTGTCAACATCTATAGTATACCACACTACTGCCACAATGTCAAGCTATAAAAAGCCATGCTATACATTATGTAGACAGCCTGTTAACGGTACCTGATGCTGGTATACTAGTCGAGCTTCACTCTCACTATCACCCTACCCAGACGCTTGTGACCACAGGTACGATAGGCGCCCTCCCACTCGGCCTGCAACCACAGAAAGAACGCTACCTCCTCCTGTGGCGCAGTGCTGAAGTGCTCTTCCAGATCAGCTTTGAACTCAGCAGCCACCTCGTCTGCCAGCTCTTTGTCCCACTTTGCCATGCTACGTTACCCCCTTTTCCATTAGCTTACGTACTGCTCCCGTTGCCGACTGATAGGCGCCCATCATCTTACCCATAAGACTGAACACCTGGTACACCTCTGCACACACAGCAATACCCCCTATTCCTACCACTAGAATACTGCTACGGCTCCCTGTCGGTAGCACCACAGGTACAGGGTACTCCTTCAGTGCAGCTAGAACAGCAAGGGTACGCTGGTTAAGAGTAGAGGCTATCTCTTCGTCCGATAGCTCATGAAATACTCTCATAGCTTCCCACCCAGTAACTTAATCATGGCCCCGAAGTTGTCTCGCACATCTAGTTCATTGCCATACTTCTTGTGTAGCACCCACAGGTAAAGCTCTATCACGTAAGCTCTCCAACGTCTACTACCGAACAGCAGGTAGAGCGGCTCCAACCATCTAGCCAGCTTAATCGCTCTACCCATCTTCATGCACTCGTTCCTTAGCCACTTCCTATCTCTACACTTTGGGTCGTACTCGTCATCTAGGTGTCCACAGTCGAAGCCGTAGACCATCTCCGGACCCTTCTTGGCAGCGTAAGTAAGCCCACCGTGGACAGGGACCCAGATCAGCAGTCCGCCGCAGCCTTCCTCTCTAACCGGCTTCCTTGGAAAGCGCACGTACCCGCAGTAGTAGCTTGTGCTTTTCACCAGGTGGTACGAGAGTCCTGCTATCTCCCAACTCTCTACCGCCTTGTTCTCGGGGTAGGGAACACCTAGTGTAGGTGCCCTGCGGAGGGCCCTTATCTGCTCCAGAGAGATGTATCTACTGAGTACGGCTACATGCTTCTCCTGTGCCAGATTGAACTCTTTGTAGACACCTTCACCATAGACCCTGTGTATCTCACGAGCCAGATCCCTTCTTCTTTGGTAGACATCAAAATTTCGCATCAGTTACCTCCAAACAGGTATACTAGTACCATAGTCAAGGTCCCGCACACTACCCCCGCACTGCCAAGAACTAGCAGCAGAGCTAGACAGCCATACCTATCAAATCCTGGTGGTGCAATGCTAGTGGTCGTAGGCATGTGACTCCTCCTGTCTCTGGTGCCACTTTCTACCCAGCCAGCCGATGACCGGATAGTAGCGATCACTAGCAAAGAGTAGCTGCTTTCCCTTCCAGTACACGCGAACTGTGTAGACGTTCTGGAACTCCTGCACGACTAGCTCAAGGAGAGGGCAACCTACGTTAGGAGTGTGTAGCGATACCCTATGTGCTACGTATATAGTAGCATCGGCTTCCCACGTACTCTCTTCCTTTCGCTGGTGCTTCACAATCAGTATCATCTTACCCCCTTTCACTACGCTACGACAATACGACAGGCCCATACACCCTCCTACCCTTATACGCACATCTCTGCACAGCACAGGTAGTGATGTGCAGAAATTCACTTATGAGGGTACCTCCATGCACATACGGTAGAATGCTTCCATGAGCCTAAAGATGCTTACTGCCCACTCATCGCACTCATACGCAGCTACGTTCTTCTCTAGCTCCCCCCAACAGTCTCCGTTAGTCATACGATAGCCAACAACTCCTGCGCTTTCAGTAGCGTACAGGTACAGAGCGCACCCGTCCTCTATCTCTGGGAAGCACAGGCGCATCACTTCCTGCACCGGCGGCTGCACAGGAGGATACTGCTTCTCAGATGCCAGCTGCATGGCCGCGCGGTACTGTGCCTTCCTCACAGGCGTCGCACTCCCCTCTTGTCGCAGCATTGCCATTTGCCAGGGTAGAAATAGCGACACGACTAGCGTTACCAGTTCCTCTGCAGCCGGGGAGGCTCCGTGCTCTATTGCAAACGCTCTGACACGCGCAGATTCAGTGAACAGGCTATTCACTTGAAAGCGGGACTCGGCAATAGGTACCCGAGCTACTCCGGCTACTGTGCAGAACGACTCTTTAGCCCGTGCTGCCCAGATCTCCCGACCACGCACCGTGTCGACCTGCAACAGTTCGGCTATCCGACACTCTGCCCATAGCTCTGCTAAGTGCTCAAACTCTAGCTCGTACATGCCGTACTGTTCCTTGGCGGCCTGCTGCATGGCAGGGTTGTCTTCTGCGTCAGTGAGGAGCATCTTTCCAGGCACGAAGCTGTTCATAGCCCAGGCTAGCAGAGCATGCACTGCGTTCGAAGCACCATGCGCCTCTATAAGCCACTGCAGATGCAGCCCCTCTGTAGTAAGGTCCGTAGAGTCAAAGCGCGAGACGTCCAGGGGCACACCAGTACATCTGGCAACAGTACGGAACTCCTCCTTAGCCGCCACTGTCCATATTCTACGGTGGTTTGCAGAGTCGCACGATGCAAGGTCATCTACCCACTTCACTGCCCACTCACGTACAAGCTTGTCAAACTCCTTCACGTCCACGTCACTTGCTCCTTTCAGATATGTGGTGTCATCTACATCTGCACACAACACTAGGTTATGTGCAGGTGGGGTGACACCACTGCCACCCTCTGGGCTTACTGTTCGAGTTCCTGCAGCCAGGCCGGTATGGCCACGGTGCTGGGATCCTCGCACGTTGCAAGCTCGTCCCAATACGCCTGTACCTCGGCCCACTTGCGACGTCTTTCTTTTCGCCACCGCTCCCACCATAACAAAAGCCACACAGTGTAGAGGAGTATCGCTACTCCGAACAGCTGTAACCACTTATTCATCGTCTTCCTCCGCGTCCTTCTCTACCACAGCCTGCAAGTAGTTGACTAAGATCAGGTTGGCATATGCGCTGTCTCCACCAACTAGCTTGTAACCCTGGGCGCGCAACCTGTCTATCTCTCTCTGCAGTTCCTCTATAGAGCCTCTCCACACGACTTTGTACACGCTATGCCTCCTTACCTTCATCTAATGGCACAGCTGTCTCGGTGTCCTCTACCGGCCAAGACATGATACACTTCTTGACAGGCACGTATACGTCCAGGTAGCCCGGGTCGGGTACTGCTACCACCATACCCTTCTTCCCGTACCGCCTCTCTGTAACACGGTCTCCCATCTCGAACACGGTACTCTCCTGTTTTCTACACGTACACTGGAAGCTGCCTGGTGGCACTTCGACCATAGGGGCCTCCCCACCCGAAGCTCTGCTGGCTTATTACTACCATTACACTGGCTGCTTATACGCATGGCAATACGCCCGCACACGATGGGCTGTGTGCGGACGCATGGCTTATCTACGTGGTGCGAACTGTGGTTCGTAATACGCCATCATCTTCTTGAACTCGGCTATGGCCCACGTTGGCATGGTATCGGGACAAAGCTCGGTCCAAAAGTTGACGTGCGCTGTATTGTCGTGGGGTATGATCTCGAATCCCCACTTGTACTCTTCGGGGAACACAAGTCGTAATGTGGTGTGGTGCTCTGTCATGTACATCGACATCAACAATCCTTCATTGCGGCACTTATCGTGTATGAGCTCCGGACCCGCGCCGTCCTTCTCGAATGGGGCTTGCACCGTGGCTGGTCCTCGGATCACCTCTCCGCAATCCGCACACCTGTACTCCGTGTTGGAACTGGCCGTCACTTCGGCGTCTTCCTGTGGCCATGACATGACGCACTTCTTGACGTGGACGTACACATCCATGTAGGATGGATTCGGTATGTTTACTACCATACCCTCACTGTACATGCTCTTCCTGCGAACTCTGTCACCTACTGCGAACATTACAACCTCCCTTTCGTATATGTGGTGCATACATTTGTTGGAAGCTCTGTACGGTATTTTGTACCTATGACATACCGCACCGCATACACACCACATGAACTGGCCTACGTGGTATACATGCGGGGCGGTATGTCCACCCCGTAATACGGGCTACTGATGGTTATTGCACAACACGAACATTGATATACGGCTCGATTTGGGAACCCCGTACCCACTTGCGTAAGCTGCCATCCCCGAACCGTATGGTGTAATACGTGTCGGTATACCCACTCCACGTGTAACACGTATCATGCGAAACCACACTGTATGGGCTGCTCGGTGCGGCGTATACGTGTGGTCCAGCATACGGGAAAAATTCGCCCCGCTCACCGATGGGGTGCTTGTGCTTCGTTTTGCGCATGTTCTCCAAATGCGACACGTAGGTGGAACGCAAAGCCTTACGTGCGAACTCGATGTAATCGTCGACTTGTTCACGTGTCTTACCGGTGGCGTCAACGTGCAATACCGGTGCACCCTTACCGTGTTTGCGACGTAGCTGGCTGTGGATACGCGTGTCATCCGCCGATACCACATCTAAATCCCGAGCCGCTGTCCAATTGGTGATACCCTTGTCTGTGCCGCGCTCCTTCCCATAATACACCCTGCATAACGGTGGGTATACGGCATCATTCACGTCACGTATGATACCCATGTTCTGCGTGACGGCGTTCCGTACATACACATCTCTTTTGTAACCATGTTCATGTTGCATTACAACCTCCACTTCGCATATACGTTCATCCATTGGAAGCTCTGTACCCGAATTCGTTACATTGGGGTACATTGTACCACAGCGGTCAATACGGTGTGCACCACCGTGGTTGGTGATGCACACCATTTGGGTACGTGCTACAATCGTTCCTCAATGTATTCACGCACGGCATCGTATACGGCATGTGACACCACATCGTCCTTGTTACCACATGCGACCAATGTGTCCAACATCTCCCCCACGAACCCCTCACCTTCGTCGGTGCACAGGGCACATGAAATGTCGTGCACACGCTTCGCATGTTCGAGCATGCCCAACGTGGTACACGCGTCGTAAATCGGTTGCATGTATTCGTGGATGAACATGCGTGCGGATTTGAACACGCCCCACATACGGACACATGAACACTTGTACCAGCGTGTTTGCAACGGCAATACCGTCATCGTAATTACGGATACGCGTTTATCATCGGTATCCGGTTCCGCCAATACGCCCATCTCTCCCGTTTGCATGTTGTACCACATATCGTCGGCACGGTCGTTTTCGTACGCACGTTTCAATTTGTTCCGTGCATTTGAATCCATTACAACCTCCGTTTTTGTTACAGCGATTCATTGGAAGCTGGGATCCCAAATTCGCGACATTGGACGAATCCCGGCACATGGCACATACCATGCCACGTGTACACAACGGTGGGGGTATGTCCCCGTTGTGTACACGTGGGGTGGTATGTACACACCCCAATTTGTTACATGGTGATGGACGAATGTAGCACGTTGTTGTACGAACCACCGTTGTCGAACATGACCACGTATACGGGATCGATGTGGTTACCGTCCGCGAACCGATGTCCCGCGATTGTCCCCCATGAACCCAATACGTACACACGCGTACCATCGTCATACGGTGTTTTTGGTGCATACATGGTTTTGACCAATTCACGTAAATACGCGCGTGAACGTGTTTCCGTTTGCATCATACCCTCCATTATTGGTTGATGGTGTCACAATCCATGAATGTTTCCGTTGCGTGTGTGCACAACGCATCGTATGACGTGTTCATGGCCGCGTACGCATCCCGAATCCACAACATGTCGAATTCGTCGTAATCGGATTCGTGTTGTACGCGGTCATCGAACAAATGGTACGTCACACGATATCGGTACACACCACGCGCCAATTCCATCATGTCCAACGTGCACATGCGTTCCGTAAAATGCACACGCATCACAATATATGTACGCGTGTTTTGTTGCACGGTGTAACACTTGTCACATACATACACCGTTTTGTTGGTACGTGGGTCAATTTCGGCCCACGTATCCGTTTTGGGGAACCGGTTACTACATTTGATACACGTGCGTCGTTCGTCCATCATATACCCCCGTTTTGATACGTGTTCGTTCACATACACATGTGAACACATACATGCACACCACCGACAACGTGTGGTGTGCATGGTGTGGTTACATGGGTACACATTCCCAATAGCCGGTACAATCGTGCATGTTGTTTACCAATGCGTACATGGTATACATCATCCACGGTGTCGGTATTGCCGATGGTGTGGCGTACACATCGGTGACGGTGGCACCGTCGGGTGTGTGTTCAATTTCGTACACCATGTCACCGTTTACGGACACCACACGTAATTCGACGTCGGGTTCCATAATGTATACCGACGCGCGAACGATGCGGTCGATTTGTGCTACCGTACCGTCCCCAAATCGTACATGGTCACCAATGTTCATATCACGTTGTTGCATGTTCACATACCCCCGTTTGATACGTGGTACAATTATTAACGTCGTGCCCACACGGACACGTGCATACACACCACGGACACGGGTTCGTGGTGTGCATGGTACACGTTCGTGTGTATGTTATCGCCATTTCATGGTATCACCCCCGTTCGTGTATGTTATTCCGGTTTTTCGGGTGTTGCGCAACCGCGTGTTGCAATACGCAATCGGGTTATGTGATCGACCACGTACACGTTGTCGTTTTCGTCGTATGGATCGGTTTCGGACACATGTCCCGATTCGCACCACGGGCAATGAATTGTGACACGTGATGATATATCGTGATGGTCATAAAAATCCATACCACAATCACAACAAAACATGCGTCGGATTGCACGTACATCATGCAATTTCAACCCACATTGTTTCGGGTGTACGTATGGTGGATCGGATGTGGTACGTTTTTTCATCACACGTGTTTTTGTTGGTACACCACGCATTTTATCCAACATGGCGCGCCGTTTGGGTGTCATGTCAATTATGCGTGCCGTGCCCAACCACGGACGGTGTTTGTTTACAACGATGTGTTCCAAATATCTGTATGTCAACGCATCGGTGTAATACGTGTTACCGTGTTCGTCCGGTGTACCCAATTTATGCACGTAATTTGACCATGACATACACATTTTATCACATGCATCATAATGTTCGGGTGTGGGTACAAAATTAACCGTGTTACCATGTTTGTGTATCATGTTACATATGTCCGTGTAACGCCATTTTGATCACGCGGTATGCATCGGTGTATACCCATGCCGTGTTGATTTCATGTAACAATTTCGTGTACGCGGTACACCATTGTTTGCGTGCATGTTCATTTGGTAATGTATCACGTTCGCGTTCCATCGTGTTACGTAATTTGCATAACCGTTCGTATTTGGACATGTTACATTTTACCCCCATGTATGTTTCCGTGTATACGTTATCATAAATGTTACATGGATTATACCACACATCGTCGTTTTTGTCAAATTGTAACAAATGAACCATGACCGCACAAATGTGCATCATGTATACATATGGCAATAATATAATGATATAATAAATATAATACGTGGTTTGTACATACGCGTTGACACACATTGACACCAACAAGCACATACACATACATACACATACATGCTGCGCGGTCATGGGTGTCGTAATAATGATGTATAAACACGGTATTATATTATATATATTATTACATTATTTATTATTGTATGTTATTTATAGCAATCATGCCATTGGAAGCATGTATACATACGTTATGATCAAAGCGTGTATACGGTTTGTGCGGTGGTATCCATAATCCCCCGTGTCCCGTGCCGTGGCGGGTTGACATAATGATACATGTTGCGCAAAAAAAAACACGTCACAAACTATGTGACGTGTTTCCGTGTATGTCCGTGTTATTTTATGCGTGTGACGTTACGTGCCATCACCCACATAATTAACCCACCACACCCGTCGAACGCAATCATATATTCCAATTCACCATACATGATACGTGACATCATAACCATACCCGTTTTCCCGTGTGCGACAATACGGGCACCCGATACCAACATTGTAATGCCCCCATTCGTTGTATACGTGACCATTATTTACCCACATCATAATCATGTTAACCACGTGTTACCCATTGTATGTGGTGGTGGTTATTTGTCGTTGTGTTGCCGTTTGGCATATCGTGCGTCCCAAATGCGTTGATATGCATCAATCCGTGACGAAAACAATTTTCGTTGTTCCCCCGTCAATGTGGTATCCGCCGCAATTTTGATGCGGATACGATTGCATGACGACGTTGTTGGCCGTGGACGTGTCCCCGTTTCAAACGACAACATGATTTTTGCACGGCGTGCCGTTTCCAACGTGATACGTGCATTGGTGACATCATTGTCGGGGATTGACCATTGTCCCGTTTGCGGATGTTTACGTGCATTTGGGAACGTTGCCCCGTCGCGGCACAATTTACCAATACCACGTTTGTTTACGTTCAAATACAACGCGGCATATCGTGCATCCCGCCACACGGTTTTGTCGTCGATTACCGTTTTTGTGATTTTACCATCGTTTGCCATGTTATACCCCCGTTTCGTGTTATGTGGTTAACATGGTTATGATGTGGGTATATTCGGTTGTTAATGTGCGTGTGTATGTGTGTTCGCGTTCAAATGCATTATACCATGAAATGGGGTCACTTGCTATACTAAAATGTCAGTCTAGCTATAGCCTGCTATAACTAAAGTCACAACCCGACTACAGTCATCCTGTCACTACAGTCACAG
>SDBU01002309.1_pt1 | contig 25614 bp, 36 predicted proteins | sample 2277071 | NCBI WGS metagenome assembly SDBU01 (sample SAMN10397929, study PRJNA504765) | marine sediment metagenome | isolation source: marine sediment core GS08_GC12, 126 cmbsf | place: Arctic Ocean: Gakkel Ridge, Loki's castle | collected 2008
ACCCTGAACAACCCCCAAGGCGTGCCAAAAGGCCAATAGAAACAGGCTAGTTGACATAATGTGATCTTATCGGGACGTAAAAGGTCAGTGATATCAAGCGGACCGATCCGCCTCCGGGGCCGGACTTTCCTCTGTGCTTAGTGTTAGGTACTACGTGAAAATTATTCCGCGTTTTGGGCAATTCAGCCGGTTTCCCTTTTCCCTGGTTATTTTTTGGTATATACTGGTTTAACCCAGAGGAGGTTCTATGGCTGAGGAAGATTTGGCACGACAACCTGGTATTCCCTGTGAGTTTTGTAAAGCCCCGGACAGTTTTGTAACTTTTTGTGACGGGGCAGCTTGTTACGAATGCTGGTTGAAATCAATGAAGGCCGAGGAGATGGAGGAGTTGCGAGGGGAGGAGTCCTAATGGCGTTAATGACTAGAGAGCGAGTAACGTGGATGAAGGAGTACGAGTTGCGGGAGGAGAAGCTGCTGGAGCAAGATCCGGCCCAACGGTATATCCAGGAAATGTTTGAGAGGATGGAAATAGAACGAATAGAGATCCGGATTAGGCTCCTGAAGTTCATGTCCTCGGATAAGCCTAGAAAGAGTAAGGGCAAGCGGATTGTATGGAAGCGCTTGAGGACCGGTTGAGCAAGAGGTGTTTTCTCATAGCCCGAGTCCCGAAAGAAAGAGAGGATTAGGGAGAGGTTGTTTAGAGGGGGTTTCCGCAGTCACTGGTACGTCAGAGAAGAAGTTCAAAACAATCATTCCTTATAGGAGCATAATGAGAAAGGGCGTGTCAAGTTATTTCGTCGGAGCCTTTGTTTATAGGGGTTAGCGGAGCTGCAAAGATTGCATATTTGCATTAGAAGTTGCTAATAAAGCGAATATCTAGACATTTGGGGGGATGGATCTTGGTGGTGTGAGGGTTCTCGTTAATCTCTGACTTCCAGCATTTTATCCAAAATGGTCGTCCTGTAGTTCATGAACTTTACGACTTCTTCGCTGGTGGTGAGGCCCGTGATAAGGGGCCAGTCGCCCATGTGTGGCTCGAAGATGGTTTTGAAGGCCGTAGCGAGGTTGTGTGACCAGAAGGCTTCCCGGCTTATATGGATTGACTCCATAACCATTGGTGCGGGTATGCGATCTTCCCTGAGCGGGAGATCGTCCATGTGCTCTGTTCTTCGCCGGTATATGTACGGCATCTCTCTACCTCAAACCAAAGACCCCCCTTTGTAGCACAGCCAAAATGGGCATGTCAAGAAACTTTCCGATTTCCCTTGACGGGGTTTTGTGGGGGTGTAGGTTGGGGGAAAGGGAGGAGGCTGGCATGAAGTTACGCATTACGCCGGGGGAGTGGCCTGTTGAGTATGACAATTATGGGAACGGGGGGTTTTCGGAGTGGTATGACGTAGGCCCTGCCAAGGTCCATATCCCCCGCGACGGTCGGGAGGGAGCCAAAACAGACGCCCTCGCTATATCCCGGGTGCCGGAGATGCTGGCGTGGGTACATAGTCTGCTTTACCAAGGCGGTCCACCCTACATTCTCTGTCATCGTGATCGGGAAGAAGGCCACGCCTTACTCAAGGGGCTGGTGGAGGGGTCATGAAGCTGAAAATCACGCCGGGGGAGTGGGAGTGGAGTCGGGGGAAATTTACGAATAGCTATGTAACCTTGAATACTTCTACCTCCTCTTACGCCGTACTTTTCCCCGATATGGAGGTTATTGGCGTCCACCCGATTGACGCCCTCGCCATATCCCGGGTTCCGGAGATGCTGGCGTTAATAAAGAGTGCGCTGGAGGAGTCTGATACTGGTGGTGACGACGTGGGTTTTTCGTACGACAACTACGAAAAGGCCCGCGCCCTACTCGAAGGGCTGGTGGAGGAGGAAAAATGAAGATTCTACTGATGGTGGCAGCTCTGGGTTTCTGCTTCCCTGCTATGGCCCGGGCCGACTGGTCCGAGGATTACGGCTTCTGGGCGGCTGAGCAACTGAGAAAGCATCAGTCCGAGCAGCGGTTTTACAACGAGCTTGAGCGGGACCGGCAATGGCGGCAGAGGAATAGTGAGGTGCTTCCTGGCCGTCAGGCCCCCGTTGATTGCTATACGTATTACGTCGGTAACGTGTCGTACGAGAGTTGCTACTAGGGGGTTATAAACATGGGCGTCCGCAATTATCGAAGTTGCGATCAAAGACGTTGGGCAAGCATCTTGATTTTGAGATGGCTTCGCGCCGGTACTGACCCATGCCAGGGACTCCCTTGGTGGCACGACACTCCGCTTGACGCAGGGATCAGCTCCTGGGAGATATTCTGATGTTCAAGATAATCGAGGACGCCAGTGTTCCGCGGGGGACGGTCAGGTTTGAGCCGTGTGTTTACGGTCAGTATCCAGAATATGAGAAAACGATTTACCGTGGACATTGGATTTATGTCAACCCCGGAGATAAACATTTGATGGGGTTAATTGATAATACGTTTAGTGTTCTTTACATAGACGAACGTCGGGACGCGTGGGTAATGTGGCTTGGCGAAGACGGCACTCTCCACCTGGAGGCAACGTGATCTGCGGGCCAGACAACTTTGACGCAGCCCTTCGGAAGAAGACGCCTCCGTGTGAGTGCCCCACGGGGGGCTGGGTTCCTCACTACTGGATTGATGTGGAGTGGAAAAAGGGGTCCGAGACGGCCAGTGGTGACGTCAACCCTGACGGTTGTCCATACTATAAACAAGACGAGAGCGGAGAATGGGTCCGCACGGAGGAGATGTGAAAACACTGTTTCTCATTACGATTTTGGTTTTTGGCTGGTGCGCGGCTCTGGCCTCGGCGCAAACGCCCGACGTGGCCCTGTCCGCCCACCTTGCGAGCGGAACAAAGGTATTCACGTCAAGCCATCTGTCTGCGGATAATTTTATTCCCACCGGGGCGGGAGATTCTTCTTGGCGTGGCTATCTCATCGAGGACTTGCCCCCTGGCCCCTTGGACACCACGTTTGAAATCAAGCTCAAGCTGGTTTCCAATATCGATCCCGCCGTTACCTGGACGCCAACCATTGCGGAATACAGCGTAATCTTTAACTACAACGGATCGATCTTCACCGTGATCGGTCAGGGCACCCCCACCTTCACCGACCTGTCTGGACTGGGCATCTGCGCCGTGACCGAGCTTGGCTCCCTTGTTTGGCTTGTCGAGTCCTGCACTGGCTCATCAAACGGAACGGGGTTGCTTGTAGAGGCCGGACATAACGTCGCCTTCGACTCGCTCCTAACGGACGGAAGCCCCCAGGCCAATATCACGCTGATTGAGGCCAAGGACCGCTCGACGGGCGACGACCTGTTGAACGGCTTGGGATGCGATCCCGGCCAGCCCATTTGTTTCGCAGCAGACGGCCTTCACATCGGATTTACGCTTACTCATTACGGAACCGACCCGGCGATTTTCGGTTACGGCAACGGTCCGAAGATGAAGGCTGACAGCGCGACCGTTCAGGTGGTGGCGGGATTGACTTGTGACCCGCTATCTGAAATCGGTTGTGCTGACCACTTGGGCGCGGCTGCTTGCCGTCAGCCTCACCTCTGCAATAACTGGGGGGACGCAGACGGAAACAATATGATCAATACGACCGATCTAGTCATTATAGGGGGTTTTCAGCATTTCAATTCGGGACTGGACGTAGCGCCGGACGATCAGTGCATTTTCCGAGGGTTCGATCCCACTCCGGAGTCTCCGTGAGGCTACGGATTAAACGTAGGCCGAATTCGAAAAGCTGGGATTACGGATACGCTATGGCGGAGGCCCCTTATCCGGAATTCGTGTTTGGGGATGATGAGGGCGGTGGGAAGACTTTTGCGCTGGGCCTTGACAGGGCCGGGGAGGTTCGCGCTCTGGTCTACCTGCCGCCCCCTAAGGCCGATATGAAGGAGGCTCGGCAATTGGCTGCTGCGCGTCTGGTTGGTTACGAAACGGCCGTGACGTCCCTGTGGTTAGCGCGATTTCGGCTGAAGCGGAAAAAGGCGGGGAAGTCGGTGGAAATGCCCAAGGTGGTGGAAGTGAAGTTCGCACCGTTTTCTAAGGAGGGGTTGTAATGGCGCGGAGACATCATTTCATTGATCCTGGTCGTCAGAGTTTTCCCGCGAAGAAAACAAAGCGTCCCGGTTTTGCTGAAGCGGACGCTCAGACGGCCCGAGCCCTATCCCGGGCGAAGGCGGCAAGGAAGAAGGCTGCCCCAAAAAAGCCGAGTAGAAGCAGCGTTGTATCAGGTTCTCGGGGCGCAGTCAGCCCGCGCACGAAGCGGGAAATTCGCAGGGGGGAACGGGAGGAGTGATGGCCGAGATATACGAAAGCGAGAAAATCCCCGGGCTGAAGATCCGGGTAACGAGCCTGAAGGGGGTTTTGCCCAGGTGTGCCCGGTGCCTCAAGCACTGGCCGGACGTGGGAGAAGGACCCGGCTCGTGGCCGGATGTATGCCTTCGGTGCGCAAGGGTGCTGACAGAGCAGAAGTACGGGGCGGGGACCATTCGGGCCTGTTACTGCGGGCCGGGCAAGAGCATGACTGAGTGCAATATATGCAGGGGGGAGGAGTGAGCCAGCCTTCCTACAATACCTGGGAGTGCCCCCCTCCGGATATGGGACCTTGCGCCCAGTGCCGGGTATTCCGAGTGGACGAGTGGACGGACGGGTATCTAACTGCGTTCGCTAATGTACACCTTGGCTGTGACGTCAAGGGGGAGGACGATTTAATACCTGCGTATCTGCGGTTCCGGCTAACGATAAACCCTCCCGTGAGACCCCAGTGGCCCCGGGGCGATTACGGGGATTTCATTTGATCTGACCCATCTCCCGGAAATAGTTATTGACAAACTAACACCCCCATGATACGGGGTGTTTAGCTTTGTAAGCACAATATATGGGGGTCACATTGGATATGGGTGAAGCGACCAAGATTAATTGGCCCCCAGATTATCATCGAGACAGATGGCGGTGGTGTTTGAGTAGTTTTGTTACCGAATTATTGTGGCTCGATGGCGCAAAAGATATTGTCGATAAATATCAAGCCAGGCTTTATTTTGAAGAAACTGAGGAAATTGTTACGTCCGATTCTCCGCTCTGTGACGGAATGAATAAACTTGAGGATGTGCCTCGCTTGAGTCTTGAGTTTCCAGAAGATTACGACCAGTCAAAATTACCGGATAGACTTCAAAAGGAGAAGAAAGATGCCTGAGGGAAGAGGTTACGGACCGGGGTCGGGAACGACCCATACGAAGAAGGAGCCCCGAGCTACTGCGAGTCAGGGGAGTATATTCGCTCCCGAGTACGCCACAGCCGGGGCCACAGGCGAGAGGGCAGGGAACCGGGGGCGAAACCCGGGGGGTAAGGAGTCCAGTCCTGCGCTGAAAGGTGCGAGTCTGGGGGACCGGAACGTGAAGTACGGCTTCAATAGCAATCCGGACAAGCCCGACGCCATGCCCCGGAGGAAGGGCTGATGTTTATTTTCTTCCTTGCGCCTATATTAGCGGCGTTAGCGGCTGGTGGGGGTGCGGCGGCTGGGGCAGGGGGTGCGGCTGCTGGGGCTTTGGGTAGTGCCGGGGCTGCCGGTGCGGGCGCGCTAGGTGGCGCAGGGGCCGGACTTGCTAAGGGGGGTTTGGGCGCGGCCAAGGGCTTGCTCGGTGCGGGTCAGTCTGCGGTAGGAGGCGGCGGTGGTGTTCCCACGGCTCCCCCGGTGGGACCAGGCGGGGCAGGTGCTGTGGCACAGCCTCCGGGCGGTGGTCTTCTGAGTGGGTTGCTCGGTCAGGGCGGGGCCGGTGGTGCCCCCGGCGGTGCTCCCAGTGGGGGTGGCGGCATCCTCGGCGGCATCTTGGGTCAGCTAGGTGGTCAGGGAGCCCAACCCGGGCAGGGGCTTCTCTCCGGCGGGCTTGCTAACTTCCAGCAGGGAGCGGTGGGTGGAGCGCAGGACGCTCTTCCCGGAGCCCTCACCAATTTGGTAACGGACAAGATTGGTCTGGGGGGCGGTCAGCAGGACCAGTTTGCCGACCAGCGGGAGTTGCTTCTCCAGCAGCTGCTTGAGCAGATGAGGCAGAACAATCAGCAAAATGGCTAAGAAGAGAAAGCCGAAAAAGCCGTATTAGATAACCCACTTTCCCGACGGGGTGAGTGGTAGGGGAACAGGGGGCTTGATCAAGCGTCCCACCGTACAGCGGTGTGGGCGCTTTTCTCTTGTTCCCCAAAATTACGAGGTGGTGGGTGGTCCAACCGTTCTGGATGTTTGGCGAGGTTCTGTCCCTCACGGCGGTACAGGATTACTCCGAGTTTTGGTATGAGCCCGTCAAGCACGATGGGAGTAATTGGGATCGATGGGGTTTTCATTGCTACAACCGGAAGGGCATTCACTTGCTTTCTAGATGTGCATCCTTTGAGGACGTGGTGGACACAGTTAATCACTCGGCCAACATCTATCATGTTGAGGATCAATGGCGTTTCTAAAGTTCCTCACAGACAAGCGGCTAGGGAATTTCCCTGAGATTTCCCCGCCCCAGCGTGTGCTAGCAAAGTGCGTGGGTGGGGAGGCGCTTGTTACGGTAGAGGAGAAGCGCATCTACAAGCACCACACCGGGTCGGAGTACGTGGGGCCTGTAACCGGAAATATGTTTCTCTGGTTGTGGGGCCGTCGTGGGGGGAAGTCCCGCACTGCCGGATACATTGCCGTCAAGGAATGTATCACGGGCGGGCACGAAAAATACCTGGCCCCGGGTGAAACGGGAACCTTCCTGATTATCGCCCAGAACAAACGAAACGCCACCATCATCTTCAACTACTGCAAGCACCTCCTTACCACGTCACCGATGCTGAAGGGCTACCTGCGCGGGGACCCGGTGGGGGAAGTCATTCGCCTTCAGGTGAATGGCAAGCCCTTGGAGATAAGAATCCAGACGGCGGACAAAGCTTCCGTTCGTGGCTGGACGGTCATTGGGTTTATCGGGGACGAAGTAGCGTCGTGGCAGTACGAAGGCATCAACGTGGATAAGCAGGTCTTCGACGCCATCGAGCCGGGCGCAACGACCATGCCCGACGCGAAGTTTATCTTCGTTACGACGCCGTGGATTAAGCAGGGGATGGTTTGGGAAATCTTCAAGGCGTGCTGGGGCAAGACGGACGCTGACTGGTGGGTGTTTCGCGGGACTACAGCGGAGATGCACAACCATCTGACGGCCAAGGCCCTCGCAAAGATGGCGAAGATTAAGAAGAGCGACCCGGAGAAGTATGCCCGGGAATACATGGCCGAGTTTACCGACCCCATTCATGGTTGGCTGGGCGGTGCGATTATCGACATGGCTGTCAGCAAGGGCGTGAAGGAGCGGGAGTACGATCCGAAGTTTCAGTACGTGGCGGCGATGGACCCGGCGTTTGTTCACGACGCCTACACGTTCACCGTCACGCACAAGAACGACCATGACGAGTGTATTCAGGATCACGTATCCGTCTGGAAGGCGGAGAGCAAACGGATTGCGATAGATGCGGTTTCCGTCATCCGACACGTTTCCGAGATGTGCAAGAAGTATCATGTCAATACGCTTTACACCGATCAGGGTTCCAGTGAAGTGCTCATGCAGTTCTTCGACAGGAGCAAAGCATGGCAGGGAATCAGGACGAGAATAGAACGTATCTATGTAACTGCGCCGGAGAAACGCGAAGAGTTCAATACGTTGAAGAACCTGATTCTGAACGGGAAGATGCGTCTTCTGGATCACGAGCAGACGCTGTTCGAGTTGAAGAACATCGAAGTGAAGGAGCGGGCGGGTGGGGGTTGCACCATCGCTGCTCCTCGACTTGCTGGTTATACGGACGACATTGCGTGTGCTCTGGCGATGTCAAGCCACTACTGCTACACGGGGCTGGATAGGGCGGACCATGAGTTCGAGTCCAAGCAGTTGAACAGGTTGACTGCGTACCGGGACGTGGGAATTAACGAATATACGGGAGGAGCACTGTGAAACTTATTCGTAGGCGCAAGAAGGGTGTACGAGTTCTGATTTCCGAGATGGAGCAGTTAGAGCCCATTTCGTCGGTGAAGCCGAGACTGGTTCGGCGGAGGAAGAGACAGATACGGTTACAGGCCAGGAAGGACGCTCGGGTTGCACAGAAGGCAGCGGTTCGAGGTCTACGCAGGCGCAAGCGGATTAAGGTGACGGTGGGTGGCGCAAAGGGAAGCTCCCACAACATCCCGATGGTGAACGCCGAGGGCAGGTTGAATACGCAGGTTGTTACGGGCGGGAAGCGTAGTGTGATTACGGGGGATCTTGACAGGAACATCCGGGGAATAGGTAAAGACTTTATCGACTCTCTAACGAAGGTCAGGTGACATGCCGAGGCACATAGAGAAGGGGAAGGTCAGGACAAAGGGGCCGAAGGGGAAGGTTACGACTCACTCGATTTCCGAGTTCTTCGAGCCGGTGGTGAGGCCACTGAAGGCGATACGCAAATCGCCTGCTAAGGGCGGGAGAAAACGATAGTGGCAATGACGCGGAAGCAGCGGAAGGCGGGGGAGTACGCGAAGGACTTGTTCCTGTCGGCGAAGGACCACTCGGATATGTCTGTGGTTCGGGACGAGTGGGACAAGTCTGACAAACTGGTTGAGGGCATTCGTCCCAACGCCCCGCCCCCGAACGTCTGGATACCGAGCACCTACTCCACGCTCCGTGCAGAGCTATCCACGATTGTTCTTTCTACGCTCTCTGAGGATCAGGGGCCTCCGTTCGTGTTCAAGCCGCCCGACAGTATTCCCTCCGGGCTGGCACCCGACGAAGCGGTAATGCAGGCGGAACTCGACACGGCGTTTGCCGGGAATCAGATGCGGAAGATTAACTCTTTCATCCTGTTCCGGAATTGGTTCAGCGATGCCCTCCGCTATGGCACGGGGATTATCAAGTTCGCGTGGCGGCGCGTGACGGAGACGGAGTTCGAGGAAGTGCCGGTGTTGGACCCCGTAACGGGCCAGCCTATTCCGGGGGTAGACGGTCAGCCTCTCACGCGCCCGGAGGCGAAGGACGTTGTTCTTGAGAACGGCCCGCAGATCGAGAACATTGACCTCCGGAACTTTTTCATCGACTGGGACTTCAACGATATCGAAGACATGGTGTTTGTCGCGCACCGGAAGGTTATTTCCCGGGAGGAGTTGGAGAGGCGGGGCAAGAACGGGACGTACAAGAACGTCGATATCATCCTGGACAACAAGGGGGAGGCGTTCAAGCGGGATATCGAGGAGCACTCCCAAATCCTTCGCTCCATGCGGGGACTTGGCGGGCAGGACTCCCCGAAGGTGGATGTGGACAGCCCGTTCTTCAAGAAGCACGCGAAGGTGGAAATTGTTGAAATCCAGCGGGACGATGAGTTCATTACGATTGCGCTCTCTCCCGACTTTGCGCTCCTGCGGCAGATAGACAACCCGTTCGATCATGGACGGAAGACCTACCTCGCGGTTCGTAACATCATTCGTCCCAAGATGTTCTACGGCATATCGGAACCGATGCTGATGGAGTCTCTTCAGAACGAGGAGAACTACATCCATAACACGGCTCTCAAGAACATGAACCTCGCCATCAACAAAACCTTCGTGGCGGACCGGAACGCGGACATCGACCTTGACCGGCTGAAGTCACGCCCGGGCGGGGTCATCCTCTCGAACGATGTGGATGCGGTGAAGCAGTTGGACGTGAACGAAGTGGGGCTTAATGGCTTCACGATCTTGAAGGGCGCGATTGAGGCGGCGAAGGAGGATGCGACTAGTGTTACCCGGACGTTCAAGGGTGCAACTCCTACGCGAGGAGAGACGGCGACTACAACGGCTGCTCTCTTGGGTCAGGCGTCCAGTGCGATTAAGTTCAAGTACAAGGAGTGGTTCCACGAGGGGATTGTTCCGTTTGCGCAGATGCTTCAGAGCCTGAACCGGCAGTTCATGGACTTTGAGCAGACCATCAAGATACAGGACAAACTCGGGCAGGAGCAGTTCGCAACGTATCAGGCGTCCAGTGTGGATGTGGAGTTCCCGGTGTATCCGGTGTCTTCACTGGAGGACGTGTTTGGTGACAAGCAGTTGCGGCAGGCGAACATCCTTCGCTTCTTCCAGACCATTTCCTCCTCACCGATTTTCGCTCAGTACATCAAGCCGTTCGGGTTGCTCCAGGAGATAGCGAAGTCGATGGACTTCCGGAACATCAAGGCGTTGATTTTCACGCCCGAGGAGTTGCAGCAAATCCAGCAGTTCCAGCAGCAGACGGGTCAGACGCCTCCGGGCGCACCTGACCTGCAACTTCTCCAAGGGGGCGGCGAGGGCCAGAGCGATTTCGGGCAGGGGCAGCGACCCCAGAACGCACCGAGTCCGCAGAGTAGCCAGAGCCTTCAGCGCAGCACATCAGCGAGGGGAGCGCAGCCCGGGACATGAAACGCTGGGAAGACTTTACGGACGACGAAAAGATAGAGGCGGGAGAGGCGGCGCACCGGCTCGTAAGTAGCGCCGAGTGGACGCAATCGCTGGGACCGTGGCTGGAGGGTCGTATCCGATTGCTCAGGTCGAAGGTTGACACGATGCCCATAGACACAGAGGAAGAGCGAAAGAACCTGCATTTGACCAGACAGGAGCTTGCCGTTTGGAAGAGGCTCCTTACGAAACCAAAGGAATTAATCACAAACGCCGAGGGCCTTCTTGACAGACGAGAGGGAACCCAGGGGGAGGTATCAAGTGGGTAGTTTCAAGAAGAGGGTGGAAGGAACTTTTGCGAGCGACGGCGAGGATTCAAGAACTGCCGCCGAAGTTGAGGCCTCCATCACTGAAGACGAAGAAGCCGCAGGGAAAGCTCTTGCGGGAGTAACAGAAGAGGCTCCTACGGAACTCGGCTCCGAGCCGGATGAGCCTGCGACGGAAGAAACCCCAAAGGTGCAGACGGAAGAAGCCCCTGAGCTTGATATAGACAGTGACCTTCCACTAAAGAAGCGGGCTGCGCCTGATCCGGAACCCGCCCCGGAACCAGAACCGTCGGAAGTCAAAGTTGAGCCTAGCGAGGTAGCACCAGAAGACCAAGCCTTCCTCGACCGCCATGGTTTCAAGACGATGGCCGATGCGGGCAAGTCCTGGCTGTCGGCCTCCAAGGAACTCAATCAGGAGCAGGCAAAGCGAAACGAGCTTGAAGGCCAGCTTACGGATCAAGGAAAGCAAATTGCCGAACTGAGGGGGTACGTGCAAGGCGCTTTCGAGCCGGAGCCGGAACCTCAACTCACCGATGAACAACTCTCAGAGTTGATGACAGACCCACGGCGATACAACGCTTATCTCGTGGAGCAGTCTACCAAATCTCTTCGAGAGACTATGGGGAAGGAAGTTGACACCCTCCGGGACAGCGTGGAACTGGAAAGAACTCGGGCGCTGGTAAATGAGCGTAAGGATTTTGCGCTTCGGGAGATACCGGAGCTTCGGGCTATCCAGGCCGCAGAGGAGAAGGGCGAAACGCCTGACCCGCAGTACGTGGAATTTGGACAGGAGTTGACCACCCTCATTCGGACTTATCCGGACATGGCTCAGGACAATGAAAAACTGGTCATGGCTGGTGAGATCGCACGCGCTCGCGTTTCTACTAGACGCGCCAAGGCTTCCACGCCACCCGTCGTCACGGGGAAAGTAAAGGGGAAGCCCGCTGGAGACGTCTACGTGGAGAGTGCGAAGGGTTCAACGCCTAGTCCAGCCTCGAAGAAGTTTGCGGATATGACTGCCTCCGAGATGGAGAAGAGTTTGCCTTCGGTCGATATCGACTAGGGGTAACCCATGGCATTTCCTACAAACGTAAGCCAGCAGTCAACGACTTCCACGTCGTTGGCGTTCCAGCTTATTACCTACTACGAAAAAGTAGGGCTGGAGCGGTTGCTTCCCCGACTGCGTTACGCGCAGTTCGCGGACAAAAAGCCGCTTCCGAAAGGGAGTGGGCAGACCGTGCAGTGGTACAGATTCCGAGTGCGGGCTTCTGTCAAGACCAACTTGACGGAGATGCAGGTCCCGTCACTCTCCACCCTGTCCGCTGACACACTGACCGCTACGCTCTTCCAGCGTGGCGCGTATGTGGCGCTGTCGGATCTCATCACCATGACTGCGATCAACCCGTTGCTGAAGACGGCTGCGGCGCAGATGGGTGAAGAGGCGGCGAGGTCGGTTGACACGTATGTGCGAGACGTTATCACCCCGCACATTCTCAACTTCTCAACCCAGTCGGCTGTTAGCTTCGGCCAGATTTATGGTGACAATGCCCCCACCACGGGCAAGCTCATGAAGATCTGGAGTGGTTTCAGCCAGGACGAGACGACCGCTGGTTGGAGGCAGGGCTTCCCTGTTCTCCACAACAAGGCCCGCCTTGTTCAGTCGGCCATTCTTCCGAACGTCGTTGGAAGTTGTGCACTCTCTGTGTTGCAGGTCATGCACGCGGCGCAGTGGTTGCGGTCTAACGATGCGACACCGTTTGATGACGGGAAGTTTGTTGGGATTATCCATCCCGATGTATCCCATCAGCTTTTCACAAACGGGTCGTGGAAGAGTTGGCATCAGTACACCACACCGGAGGCGATGTTCCGGGGCGAAATCGGAGAGATTGGTGGCGTGCGTTTCGTTGAGACAACGGATGCGCCCAAGACCTTCCTTTCCGCAGACAAGATGGGCGACGCCACGACGGCTGCCGTCTCCGGAAACGCCTATTTCACTACGATCTTCGGCAAACATGCCTATGGCATGACCGAAATTGACGGTGGATTCAAGGTGTTCGTCAACGAAGCCGGAAGTGCTGGGGCGGCAGATCCGCTGCACCAGATCAACACGGTTGGTTGGAAGGTGACTTTGGGCTGCGCGGTCCTTAACAAGAGCGCGGGTGTCCATATCATTACCAACAGTGTCAACACGTTCGGCTGCTAATCGGGCTAGGGGGGGCTTCGGTCCCCCCGAACCTCGGGGAATTTATGCCAAGGGAGATGGTGAGTGTTTCGCTGAAAAGCCTTGTAACCAAGAACGTCCGTTTAGCGAATACATCTGTTTTCACCGTGAACTACAACACGCCCGACCTGGTCCAGCGGCTTCTTAATTCGGTGCGGCTGTTTTACCCGGACATTCATTTTGTGGTGCTGGACAATAGTGACGAAGCGGATAAGGCAACGGAGGTTGCGGAGATAGCCGAGAAGGACGGGAACATGACCGTCCACGCAGTTGGAAAGAACCTGCACCACGGTCCCGGCATGGGGTTCGGTATTCGCAAGTGTCCGACGGAGCATGTGCTGGTTATAGACTCGGATAACGAGTTTATGCGTTCCGGTCTGTTGCAAATGATGCTGGAATACATGGACCCGGAGGTCATGGCGGTGGGGATTGTGGCGCGGGTGGACGAGGATGGCATGGATACCCGGCACCCCGTACTGGGTGTAAGCCCCGTGTCTGCCAAGTCAGTCCCATACGTGCTTCCGCACACGATGCTGGTAAGGCGGGGCATCTTCGATGCGTATCCCGAACCGATTAAACATGGTGCCCCGATGATTTCAACGTGTACGGCGATGTGGGAGGCAGGGACTTCGTACGAGTGTTTGAGAAACATTCCACGGCTTGAAAGAGACGGATGGGTACGAGTCGGCGAGGGCGAAACCTGGAGACGTTTCGGAATGAGACAAGGAGTGACTATATGAGCGACGTAGACGCAAATGTGATCCTGTTGCGTCCAGTGCTCGACAATTTCCATGTTGCGACACAGGATTGCATCAATCACATGAAACAGTATTGCAAGTGGTATTCAGACGGGGGGATTACGTTCTCCCCGAACGACTACGACGACATTTTTGTCTCGGGGAGTCAGATAGTTCATACCAGCAGGAACTCTCTGTTGGAGGCTGCGTTGATGCACAAGAAGTGGACCCACTGTTTGTTCATCGACGACGACATGGTTTTCCCTCCCGAGACGCTTGAGACCTTGCTGAAGTATGACAAGCCCATCATTGGCGTGTCTTATGTTGGGAAGGCCGCGCCGTTTCACCTCATTACGTTCGATCTTGTGGATGGGAAGGCTGTCCGGTGGCCCAAGGATAGGGGCCGAAATGGGGCGGTGAAGGTCTTCGCCGTGGGTATGGGCGTTACGCTTATTAGGCGTGAGGTGGTTGAGGCCATGCAAAACCCGTGGTTTGAGTTCGCAAAGTTCAAGGGAGAGGATATTGACTTCTGTGCGAACGCCGGGGAGCTTGGTTTTGAGACCTGGGTTGATACAAACCTGGACGTTCAACATATCGGACGGCACGCCTTTGATATTCGGTTTCTCGATAATTACAATCTGTCGGCGGACAAGTGGCTCGCGGACCAGCTAAAGACCGGACCCAATCATACGCAAGAGGACTTGGGGAAGGCCCGGGACGTGGTTGACGGTATGTTTATTGGAGGTGGTGAATGAACCGCGACAAGAAGTTTTCCTTTGTAGTTCCGTACACAGACAGAGACAAGAAATACCTCAACCGTTGTACTGCTTCCATTGAGGAGCAGGATTACGGGAACGTGGAGGTTATTGCTATCCACGACAAGGACGGGAAGGGCGCAAGCTGGGCGCGAAACGAGGGGGCCAAAACAGCCACGGGGGAATATCTGTTCTTCTTCGATGTGGACTGCGTGCTTCAGCCGGGAATCCTTATGGAAATATCGGCGATCTTTGACGACTACCCCGACACCGATTTTGTCTACGGACAGTATCGGTTCTTCGGGGAAGCCCTTGAGGTGTATCCCTCACGCTCCTGGAACCCCTACGTGCTGGAGTCCATGAACTATATCAGCACCATGAGTCCTATGAAGCGGGAGATGTTTGACGCGGTCGGGGGATTCCGTGAGGGGCTTGAGTATTTCCAGGACTGGGACTTTTTCATTCGGGCGGCACGCTCTGGAAGGAAGGGCCGGTTTCTCCGGAACGTATTCTTCAACACGGAAGAGCCCGGCAAGGACAGTATCTCGGGAAATCCGAAGTATGATTTCAGGGATAAGGTTCGGCATATTCAGGAGATTAACGGTCTCCCAAGGAAGCCAATTTGCGTAACGACGTTTGGGGCTCCGTTTCAGGCTGAGTATCGTGCGGAGGTTCTTGGGGCGGATTATTTGGGCTCGAATATGTCCACGGAGCTTGTTCAGACTCCGGGTCTTCACGGCCCCCACGACTGGAAGATGATTTACGTCATGGGGTTCTATCCGAAAGCCGTGGACGCTCACGCCGGGATGTTTGCGAACGCTTCAGAGGAGTGCAAGAAGGTCATCCACTGGATTGGGACAGACGTTCATCAACTGAGGGTGGACTACAACTGGGTCAGTATCCAGGCGTTGAAGGAGGATATCCTGAGTCAGATGGATGCACAGTTCACTACGGCTCCTTGGCTTACACAGGAGTTGGCGGAACTTGGGATTGACGCTCCGACGCTCTACGCGCCCATCGACCCAGAGAAGTTCCCCATGACGGCTCCACCGAAAGAGTTCTCAGTGTCTTGCTACGTGTCAGACACCAACCCGGTGCATAACGAGAGTTTCATTCTTGACGTTGCCAAGTCCATGCGGGATGTGAAGTTTTACTTCTTCGGGCGGAACGTCCAGGAGAAGCTCAATAACGTGGAATACGTGGGGCGCGTGGAGGACATGAAGGAGCTTATCAAGGGGACGTCCGTGAACCTTCGGATGCCCATCCATGATGGACTTCCCCAGACGGTTGTTCAGTATCTGCTGTCTGGCCGGAAGGCAGTTTGTAACGTGCCGGTGAAGTACGCAAACTTCCTGGATTTCCACCCCGACGAGGATAACTACGCGAGCGTGAAGGCGCGTGTCGTGTGGGAGCTACGGCAGATTAAGAACGCCAAGTACAACGTGGCGGAAGCGAAGGCTACGCGGGCGTATTGGCTGAAGCTCACAGATCCCGTCCGATACCGGGAAGCCATAAACAAGGTACTCAATGCAAGGAATGATAATGCCGAAGATGACGTTCGTGTTGCCGACCTACAACCGGGAACCGTGGTTAGCGGCAACGCTTGATAGCATCCTGGACCAGTCGGTGAAGGATATCGAGGTCATCGTTCTGGATGACGGTTCTACGGATTACACCCACGAATTGATGGGCGAGTATGCGAACCTTGACAAGAGGGTCAAGTACGTCCGGTTTATGGACAGGCAGGGCGCAGCGCGGTGCCGTAACCACGGAAACCGTAAAGCTCTTTCCCCGCTTATTCATTGCGCTGATGCTGGTGATATGTATCATAAAATCGCGGCACGGGTCGCCATTCAGTTCTTCAAGCGGTACGGGGACATTGAGGTCTTCTACAGCAGCGTCGGGGTCATCTCTGACAGGGGGACGTACCTGGCCCACCACCCGGCGAAACTGTATGCGTCCGGCACCAAGATCAACTTCTCCCATCCGTCGGTTGTTTACAAGCAGGGTCTTGTATCTGACCGCTACCGTTACCGAGAGGTATCAGTTCACACGGATGCGTATGAGGCACTATTCCTACAGATGGCAAAAGAGGGCGTCAAGTTTGGCTTCACGGATAAGACGTTGGTAATGAAGCGGGAGATTGAGGACGACGCCTCGCGGGACCTGATAGAGGCCCATAAGATTAAGAAGGGCATCTATGACGAGTTCGGCCTGAAGTGGCCATTTCCAGAGGTTGTATGAAAGTAGCCATTACACTCCTGACATGTGGTAGAGCGGAGTATACGAAACTCACGCTTGAAAGCCTTGCCAAGTACAACGACTTGGACCGCTTCGTCCTTATGCATGGGATCGATTACGTGGGGGATGGTAGGGAAGAAAATCGGGCGCTTGCGGACTCTCACGGGTTTGAAACAGTTGTGCATCCCCATAAAAGGTTGGGTAACGCCTTGATGATACACCGACTGTTTGAGCAGGCAGAGAAGGCGGGCGTTGACATGGTGCTTCTCCTTGAGAACGACTGGGAGAGCCTGAAACCGATTGATTGGGACATGATCGAGGCGCTTCATTCGGACGACGCAGTATATTGTGCCAGACTGTACGGGGCATACAAGGGAGAGGGAAATACACTGAAGGCGCACCCCGGACACGCGGGAAGAAATGACTTGTTTCCGACATGGGAGCGATGGAGAGATGGCTGGGAGGTGGGTGATATTCACTGGGCGCATCCACCCTCGATAACGAAGATCGACAGGGCGTTGTTTGTGGCAACGGGTGTGCGGCGCGGGCATGAGTCGATGGTTAAGAGTGGGAAGCTCACGGAATTGACGGCGAGGCCGGTTGGCGGGAACATCATGTTCCATATCGGCGTTGAGAAGACGTCCGACTTTCGAGACTGACGGGATGGCCGAATACGATAATGAGTATGAGTCCTGGGAACAACACAGGGACTTTGAATGGGACACAGAACTTGAGGGAAAGTACCACGATAGACATGCCGGATTTACGCGGGTAGCTGCACTTATGGAGCGGGTTCCCGAGGGTTCCCTGGTTCTTGAGATGGGGTGCAATTCGGGGGGCCTCTCCAAAATTCTAATGTCCCGGCGGTTTTGCTTTTGTCACGGAGTAGACGTGGCCCCACACATGACCAAACGAGCGCGAGAGAAGGGGATCCTGGCTAAAACACTCCCCGCCGAAAAAACGGAGTATCCGGACAATAAGTTTGATGTGGTAGTGGCGAGCGAACTTCTTGAGCATGTATTTGACACGAAGGCAATAGTGAATGAGGCGTTTCGCGTCTTGAAGGAGGGCGGAAAGTTCGTTGGGTCTGTTCCACATGAGCGTTCGTATACCAACAAGAAGCGAGGCGGTGTTGTAAACCACAATTACCATTGCGTAGTCTTCAATGAAAAATCACTGCGGGATCTTCTTTCCGAGACGTTTCATTCGGTGGAGACGGAGGCGGTGACTCTCCTGGATAGGGAACTTATTGCCAGCGAAATTACACCGGCCGCAATGGTACACGTTAGGCGTCGTATTCCCCAGTGGTACGTGTTCTCGGGTGTGAAATGAGCGTGGGCCTCGATCACTTCAGGGACATTGACATTATCGCCGACTGGCATAAAAGGTGCAAGACAGACTACTTCGCTCAGCTATGGATGTTTGGTTTGTCCGGCGATGAGTTTGGGGGCAAGCGCGTGTTGGATGCGGGGTGCGGACCCAAGGGGGGCATTCTTTCAGCCATTCCAGACGCGCTTCAAAGAACTGGCTGGGACATACTGCTCAACAAATATGTTTCAGAGCGGCTCCTGGATAAGCCGATGGGTGTGGATATGTGGAATGTCGATATGTCCGTTGGCGATAGGGGAACATCGGATGGATGGTATGACGCCATTTTTTGCATAAATGCACTGGACCACGGAATAAACGTGGGAGTTGTCCCGAAGGCCATTTCCGTTTTTTCGGGATGTCTGGATGTTGGGGGGAGGTTATATCTCCACTTTCACGCAAGGACCGAGGAGCAACTTGGACTTAAACACTTATACCCACTGGATGCGAAAACGGTTTCCGGTTTCTGTGAGTCCGACGGCCTTGCCGTTGTGTCCTCGCTGGATTTCGATAGCGACCCGTTGCTTTACGACGACCGGAGACTGTACTCAAACGTTGTAATTATCGCGGAAAAGCAATGAACAATACCTGCGTTTTGACGGTGCACTACAACACGCCTGAACTTCTTAGGGAATGTGTGGGCTCCATTCGGGAATGGTGGCCGACGATACGGGTCGTGGTCGTAGACGGAAGCGATAAGGAGGAGTCCATTGCGGAGGTAAGGAAGTTTACCGGGAACGACCCGAACCTGAAACTGTACCAGCTTGGATACAACATCCATCACGGTCCCGGTATTGACTATGGGATGAGGCGCATTAAGGAGGACTACGCGTTCCTTCTTGACACAGATGATCTGGTGTTGAGGCGGGAAACTATAGAGGCAATGCACGAACTGATGTCTCCGGAAGTCTACGCGGTGGGGGAGTTGAAACTGGTGGACGACTGCGGCGACCCCAAACCGACGGACGCGGACATTCCCTATGTGTTTCCGATGGGGATGCTTCTGAACAGGGAGCAGTACCTTAAATTTCCCCCGGCTGCGATCCACGACGGTCCATTCTTTGACCCGATGGAGGCAATCCATCTGGACGGGGAGTCCGAAAAACGGCTTCGGCATTTCCCGAACATAGAGATGTACGTCAAGCGCGGGGATGGAGTCACCCGGATACGGTTTGCAGAGCCGGAGAAGTGCAACAAGGAGTGGTTGCTTTGCAGGCAGGACAAGATTAACCGGGACTGGGCCGAGTTGTCTCAGAAACGTATCGTGTTTATGGGGCCGGAAAATTCGGATGTTGAATACGGAATAGACATGCTCGAAGCGATGCGAGAGAACCCGACACGGCTCGAATGGACACTTCGGATTTCTGAATACCGGAAGGGGGAAGATACGCCAAGCGCGGAAATCTATTTCCCGAATTTCCAGTTTAAGCAACTGGCGGCGTTCTTCCACATGACGCTGAAGGCGGTAGCAGAGTATTTTTCAAAGGCGGAGAACACGAAGGGTTGGATACCCGTAAAAACAAGGAAGGTATCGTGAAAATCTTAATGATTCCAACGCTTAACGCGCCTGTAGTGTTCTACCGGATGGAGCAGAGCGTGAATGAGCTGCGGAAGTTGGGACACGAAGTAGCGTTTAGCTACAGGGGCTATGATCAGAACGGTGGCTGTGTGTGGGAACGTAAGGTTATGCAGGACAGTGAGGCCCTGAAGGTCTTTGACGATCTTTTTGCGATGGCGGACGTGGCGGTGGTGCAACCCGTTCACACGCGGGGTGCAGCGGCCATGCTGCACATGATGAAGGATCGCCACAAGAAGCCCATGCTGATTGAAATGGATGACGATCCCTACTCTGTTACGTCCATGAATCCCACTGATGTCAGGCCGGGGAGCGAGTTTGAAATGTGGATGGATGATCATGCAAGGCTCTCTGACGGGATGATTACCTCTACTCCGTACTTGGCAGAGAAGTTCCGGATAGAGATGGGGAAGACCTGTGATGTGGTTCCGAACGCCATCAATTTCGAGATTTACGACGCCCTGAAGAAGTGGGTAAGGCCCCGCATTACGGCTGGGTGGGCTGGTGGAGCGGGTCACAGGCTGGATTTGAGGCTCCTAGAGGGGGTGGCTCAGGGGTGTCCCGACGTGCAGTTCAATATATTTAGCGGTCATCTACCCGCTCCCAGCCTTCGTGGGAAGAACATGAAGCAGTACCACATGACCACAAAAATAGCGGGTGCGTCCATTTCCCGGGGAAAGCGATGGTGGCGCACGATGGACAAGTACCCGAAGTGGCTCGCAAGCCTGGGCCTGTGGGTGGGGATGGCCCCCCTCATTGACAGCACGTTCAACCGGGCCAAGAGCAATCTGCGCTGGTTGGAGTATTCGGCCCTCGGTATCCCGACCGTGGCGTCTCCGGTGGAGCCCTTCAGCAAGTCCATCCTGAACGGCAAGACGGGCATTCTGGCTAACGACACGGACGACTGGGTGCGGGCTATTCGGCTCCTGACCTCAGACGAGGGACTCCGGAAGGAGATGGGCAAGCTGGCTCAGGACAAGGTGAGGGCCGAGTTCAACGTGCAGGACGTGGCGAAGACGTATGAGAGCATTTTGGAGGGCTACTGCTGATGGCAGCTTTGACGTTCGCGCAGATCAAGACCCGGACCCGGCGTTTTGTGGGGGATACCAGTACAGACTCCGACCACCAGCGGTTTTCGGACAGCATCGTAGAGGACACGATTAACGGCGTGATGGACGAGTTCGCCTCTGAGTCTCTGGTTCAGAAGGGCACGGCAACCGGGACAGTGGTTACGGGGGACAACGAATACACGTTCCCCACGGATGCCTACAAGGTGTACCGGATTACGCTCGGGACCAACGAGCGGGTTCTATTCGCACTGTCTCAGGTGGACCTGGACCAGTTCAAGTTTGACTGGCGGCAGGACGGGAACGCAACGCCGGTATTTTGGTATCCCACGACGGGACGGGGATGGAAGCTCTACCCGCCCTCAAGTTCGGAGTTCAACGGGCAGACGATTAACTACTTCTACTATGACATGCCTGCGGTTATGACCTCCGATACGGAGTCTCCGGACTTTGCCAGTGAGTTCCACAAGGCGCTCATTCATGGGTCTGCGGGAGAGATATTGCAGATGGACCGGCGGTTGGACGAAGCGGCCCCGCACGTCCAGAAGTTCGAGAATTTCAAGAGAAAGGCCAGGGCTCGAATGCGAGCGCTGGAAGACCGGGCCAAAGAGTACACGTTCAGGGCGGTTCGCGGCCCGGGTGAATTCAATACCGATCCAGTCAGTGACGTCTTTATAAAGAGGGGCTGATGCCGAGGAAACGCAAGGGTCAGAAGGGATTGCTAAAGGGGCCTTCCGAGGTGTTTACCTGGGAGGACTTTAGCGGTGGGCTCGACGAGGGGTCCACGCCTTACAAGATGGACTTGAAAGATTTCAAGATCATCAAGAATATGTATACCGATGAGCGGCCCGGTATCTTGACAAAGCGTGGCGGAGTTCTCCTGGAGGGTGAACCGACGTTTACCACAGAAAACCTTTTTGCGTTTCGTCGGGGTGACGGAACTGAGCGGTTGATGCGGTCAGAGAATGCCAACGCGGCGACAACAACTCGGATACGAGAAAGAAACGATGACGGTACGTGGTCATATCCCGGCTATACGGACGCGGGTGGGACGGTAAACGTTACGAGTACGAATACGGCGACCCAGGCAACGGGGTCTGGGAATTATCAGCATTGGGTAAAGGTGAATGACGAGCTCGCAACTTCTGGTGCGCCAACTACCTGGAGGACGATAACGACTGTCAATGCGGCGTCTCTTGTTGCCGCTGGTTTGACTGATGGGGCCGGACAGACGTTTGTAGTGCGAAAGCAGTTGGGTGTTCGCGCCTTCGTTGATTTTGTGGTTTACAAGGACCATCTGTGGTGGGTGTCGGGGACATCGAATTTCCTTATGGCTTACGACGGAACGGACGTATTTGAGAATCCAAACGGGTGGTCGGGTGGCTCGCCTGAAAGGAGAACAACGGAAACCGATTGTCCGAAGGGTAGCTCCATTGCGATATGGAACGAGAGAATGTGGATAGGTGGGCTGTCGGGAACCAATGGCCTGTCCCTTCTTCGTTACAGTCCCGTTTCCTACGAGCGAGCGAATAACCCGGACCAGATTATGTGGAACACGCTCAACGAAGAGCCCATAGCTATTAACGACGGCTCGATAGTTCGGTGGCTAAGGGCGGCCCACGAACGACTCTACATCTTCAAGGATCACCGGGAAACGGGCATTTGGTTTTTGCAGGGGAACAGCCCCGATGATTGGGTGCTGAAGTCCGTGAACCGAGCACAGGGCACGCGATTCGGGCGGTTGGTTCAGACTATCCCCACTGGTCCGTTTGAAGGGTCGCTATTTTATCTTGGCTTCGATGACTTTTTTGCTTACAGGCCCGATATGCAAACGCCCCAGTCTATTGGGGGGATAAAACTGCGCGAAACGCTAAAGGATATCTCCACCGCAGTTTGGATTCCCGACGAGCTTGCATGGCCTACCGACGCGAGTTTTACCGGTGGCACGCATACCAATACCACAGGCACCTCTGGTGTAACGGGAACTGTTACTCTCGATACGGACACAGACGTTGATACGGCTTTTGGGGGGACCAAAACCCTTACAAGTAGTTCTATTATTTCAGGTAGCGTCATTATTGACCATGACGCGAGCAATTTCTACAGGAGCCACCAGAGTACAGCCAACGATCAAACGATGGATGATCAGGTCTCGGGACTTTCCCAAGCGATCTTGACACCATCGTACAGGCTTCTCACGCCTACGATTAGAATTAACCTGAAGAAGACAGGATCTCCTACGGGTAACGTGGTGGCACATTTCTATTCCGTTGACGGGAATGGACTTCCATCAGTCCTTCTTGAGACTTCCGGTACGACGGTAACGGCAAGCGGGCTTTCAGACTCTGCCTATGCGACGAGGGACTTCGTATTTACCAATACGCTGAGTCCGGATACATTGGGAGCCATTGTTTTAAGTACGTCCGTTGCAACGACGTCATCCAATAAAATCCATTGGGGCGAGGGTGGGTCAAGCTCAACGGGATTTATTCAGCGCTCAGATTTCAAAAATAGCCAATGGAACAAACGCACTGGTCAGATGGATCTTCGGATATTTCAATATTTGGACACGGGTACTCGGGAATACATAAGTGCGGAGATTGATACGGCTGTTGCTATACCGGCTTTCGGAAATCTTGTCGCAACAGAAACGTTGAATGGTGGAACGGTTACATATTTTACACGGACTAAGGCGTCCTCCCCCGTCGATACAGCATACGTGGAAGTTGCAAACGGGGCCAAGATTACTCACGGCTCACCCCTACAGTTCATCCAGTGGAAAGCGGTGTTTACCAATCTGGCTGTGGGCGACACTCCCAAGGTAGACGATGTGACAATTCAGTGGGCCGCTACGGGGGCAACGTGGGAGAGCGGCGAGGGCAATGCTGGGACCGCTGTTAATAACTGGGGCTCCTTCAATGCGACACAATTTACCGGGGATGACGGAACCGTAACCTGGCAGATAAAGTTTGACGACTCCTCACCCATAGGGTCGGGTTCTGGAAACGCAAGTGCCTACGCTAACATTACTCCCGGACAGGGCATATCTGATCTGTCAACTCCGCCCGTCGTTGGGGATAAGTTCTTTGAGATAAAGGCGACGTTTTCTACTACGGACCCCACAACGAGTATCCCGGTAGTAACCGCAGCAAGTGTGGGCTGGCTGGAGGGGGAAGTTCCCACGAGATTGCCATCATCGGGGGTATTTGAAAACAGGATATTTGTATATTTCACAAGGGACGGGGCTACCGCGCCCGTGGAGCCGGGCCTTATCTATAACCGTGACGGGCAGTGGAGTGTGATGGAAGTTAACGGCTTAAACGCTCAGGGCATGTCTGTGTTTCAGAACAGATTATACATAGGGAGCGGTGATGCTACATTTATTGCGTTTATTGAGAAGAACTCTGAAACTTTTGCTGATGCCGGAGGTGGCTTCGAGATAGATGTTGGTTCTCCCCAGTTCGATATGGGTTCAAGGAGCTTGCGTAAGTATTTCAGGAAGTGGGTTCTGACGGGTGAGACGGCGGCTGCGGGCGGCGATATTATAGTCTGGTGGGCACTTGACCAGATGATTCCGACGGCTCTGTACAGTACGGACCTGACAACCGCTCTTGGAGGCTCGGCAGCGGTTCCGACTGGGGTGACGGAAATAGCAGTATCACAGACAGAAACGGCGTCCCATGTTACCACCACAGACAGACACGAGTTTGAGGTTCATGTGTCGTTCCCGTTTACTACTGTTGGCAAGAGGATCGCGTTCAGGTTTCGGCAGAAGGGGCAGGTAACGAAGTTGGCTATAACGAAGCTTGCCATTCATTATGAGCTTCTTCCGGATACGGATACTGACGATAAGCAGGGGAGTTTCGCGTCATGAGCAAAGTAAAGACAGAGCCTGCAAAGGACAAGGGTGCAACGGACCAGCAGGTCAAGGCTATTAACAAGGCCCTTGAGGTGTTGAAGCGTAGGGCGTGGACGGAGTTGTAAATGGGCTTTCGGGAAGTAGGGAACGAAGGGTTTACAAACGATACAACCCAAGTAGAGGTTGTGCCTGCTCCGAGAAAAGCCGGGGTGCGTCATGTTCTTAGAGACATTACTGTTTATAATCCAAACGGCGGTGCCTCGGAAGAGATCCTTGTTTCGGTTAAAAAGGACGGAACAGATCATGTATTTTTCCACCAAACATTGGGGACTGACGCAACGGCTCATAACGATGAAACTATAGTTTTGGATGCTACGGATGAAAGTGTAGTAATTGAACTGGAATCGTCTGCCACAAATCAAATTCACTGGGTTGTTGCATACGCAGAGATAGACGACACAGAGTAGGAGGAAGATATGGCACTGAAGCAATCTGGACTGGGTGGTGGACTGAACAAGCCTGCGCCCACAACCCTGACGCCGAACCCGCTTCCCGGTACAGGTACTCCGGGTGCGTTTGATAACCCGAACCTAATCAATCCGGGTAGCGTCACTTCCACGGGAGACTCCCCCATAAACCTGACTCCGCTCAATCCGTTTCAACCGGGCGCGAGTGTCAAGGGGCCGTTTCTGGGACCAGCGCAGTTCCAGGGACCCTTCGGGACGGGTGGGGTTCCCGTGACCAAGAAGGGGAAGTTTGATAAGAAGTCTCTCAAGCGGCTTGAGCAGGAAAAGCAGTTCGCCTTCCGGCCCGGTGACTTCGCGGCCAATGCCGACCCTACGGCGTTCCAGCGTGGGATATTTGATCCTAACAGCCCGAACCCCTTTGATACGCCCGTAGCGTTCTCCCCGGAGTTCAACGAGCGGCTTCTGGGTTTCGTGCAGCGGCCACTAGAGGAGCAGCGGGACCAGGCCACGCGGCGTCTGTCAGGTCGCTTTGCCAATCTTGGCAGGGTAGGGGCGGGTCGGTTTGGGCAGGGAGCCATCAACAGAGGCATTACTGCGTC
>SDBU01002310.1_pt1 | contig 25603 bp, 32 predicted proteins | sample 2277071 | NCBI WGS metagenome assembly SDBU01 (sample SAMN10397929, study PRJNA504765) | marine sediment metagenome | isolation source: marine sediment core GS08_GC12, 126 cmbsf | place: Arctic Ocean: Gakkel Ridge, Loki's castle | collected 2008
AGCGTCATCTCCACAAAAAAGTCTCTCCATTCCTTCCTGCGAAAGTGCTTCCAATTAGTTTTATTCATTTCTCACCTCCTTAGTGGTCTGGTGGGGCTGGTGTGTCTACTAACTGGCTATTGCTTCACTCATTTAAGCCTTTCTCAAGCCAACCAAAAGGCTCACCCCACCAGACTGGCGACACCCTTTTTACTGGCTAGTGTCCCTCCAGTTGTGTCAGCTAGCGTCAGGTTTACCCTCACAAAGAGGACGTTAACATACTCTTCCCTGCCCTTTCAGGTAGCTGGCACCTTGCTGGCTCGGTTTCTCCAACCTACTAAGTAAGGCGGTTATAGTCGCAGTAAACATCACCGCACACATTTCCTTAGCTGTTTCCCGAAGCTGCCACACCAGCAAACTCTATTCTCCTTTCTTAAACGCCTCCTTGTCGTTATATCTTATTCCGTTTGTGCGACCTTAAAGTATCGTAGATTATCCGCTCTTGTAGGTATTCCCCCACACTGTCCCATTTCAAGGGAAATTATACTTCCGGTGTGCCGTTTTGTGACAAGTCGGACATAAGGCCACAAGGTTTGTCTCATCATTTACTCCACCCCGGAATAGCGGTTTTATATGATGAACCTGTAAAAATCCATTCATTGAAAAGGCATGGCATTCTTGGCAGGTGTAGTTGTCTCTCTCAAGAACCAACTCCCGTAAATTTTCCCATTGCCTTTCGTGGAACTCCCAGCCCTTTATTTTAGAGCGATATTGGCGGTTACATTTTCCTGAACAATACATTGTGTCTCGCTTGCGACTCAGGAATTCAACCCCGCAATTCACACATATTCTAGGATACCAATATTCACCGACCCGGCAATCATTACACCATGTTGATATGGTTTTATCTCGGTCTGGTAGAAAAGACCGGCCACAACTGTCACAAAGATGCTCGGTATCATACCAGCTAATGAGCTTCTTTCTATTCACCTCAGCACCTCAAGGCTCGACCAACTACCTGTTGGGATGTATGGAATATCCTAGCTATTGTTTGCTGAGTCATATCTGGATTAGCCTTAGCAAACTTAAGGATTCTTTTCGCTCTTAGTTTTGATAGTTTATGAACTGTCATCTTACCACCTTTTACCGCTTTCTAGCTATATTATACCATAGAACGGTAAAAAGTCAAACATTTACACCACTTCATTAGGTAGCCTTAGAGAGACTACTGTTGTCTTACTGGATGTTCCTGACACTTCGCTTAACCTCTTTATTTATGTTCAGGGCATTTCCAGTCCATTGTTCTAACTGTCTCTGTTTCAACCCTGGTAACAGTCTCGCCCAACCTAATGGCTCCTGCAACCACTTTAGCGACTTCTCTTTTGTGGTCAGGGTTGTCTACTATTGCTGTTGCTAGACATCCACAAGGTTTCAAGGAAATGTAAGTCATTGATTCAGCCATACCGCTCTCCTTAACCTCTCACCACTGCCCTTGAATCTAATGTGCTGTCACTCAAAAGAAATCAAGGGCAGGTCGTCAGGGATAAAACCCTATGGCTTTGATAGAGAGTCCTTGATGACTCCGATAAAGTGTTTACTCATTCCCCCGTCCAACTTCTCAACTATCTCAGCGATAGTCTTCCCCTCCACCTTGTAGATAGACTCCATATAACTGACCATTGCCTCCTCTGAATAAGCTATCGGGTTCTTAGCCTGCAAGGCCTCCATTGATTTCTTCAACCACTTAGGGTCAATGTCAGTCTTATCAGGGCTAGATTTAGCTTGTGGCTTCTCTAGTTCAGGGCCAGGTGTGACTTCAGCCTTCTTCTCGAATAGTTCCTCAACCATCTCTTGTTCAGGTTCAGGTGGGTCGGTGGAGGTAGGCTCTGAGCCTGGTGAAGATTCCTTAACCTCGGTGACTACCTCACCCTCGATGTAGTCTTTGCTATCAAAGTCTCCCTTGAGGGCCTCTTCAGCCAACCCCTCGTCCATTACAGGAACGTTCACCGGCATTTCCCCTGGCCGTAGTCTATCAAGAGCCTGAGTCTCACTGCGACCAGCCCCCATATTAAACATTGAATTACCTTTGTCCGTACCCTTGGGCTGGTTAGGTTCACGTTCCCCAGGCTTATTATAGACAGACTTGGTCTTCGGCCAGAAGCCATATCCCACAGCCGTAGCACCTGTCTTAGGGTCTTGTAGCTTGGTAATGCACCACAACTTATCCTCGTCATACTCACCAAAGGTATCAAGTTGTTCCTGCTGGGTCATAACCCTGGGTGTGTTATCGATATAGCTGTAAGGTCCACGCCTTGACGCCATGAGCCTCTTAGCCCCCCGGCCTACGATGGTAGCCCAATCAGTGCCGACTACCTGACCACGCTCCCTTCTCTGAAAAGGGACTAGATAGACGTGGTTCATCAGAGGATTAAGCTGGTAGTTCACACAGAGCAGAATCGCCCGGGCCAACTCTGCTTCAGGAGCATCAGGAAAAACAGTGCGCAGGACTTCCCTCGCCCCAACTCTGTCGAGAGAAGTAACCCCTTCATACTTGGCCAGTTGTTGTGTCTTTACTACTCCAATAGTCTCTTGCATTTCGTGTTGCCTCCTTAAATTAGATTGATAGTCATTTCGCGGTGGTTTATATTCTCTGGTTATTCCTTCGTGTTCCCCTCCGGAGCAGGCTATGTAAACCTGTCGTGTCTCCCTGTCCAGGAAGAGAGCAAGCTGTCGTCCGCACTCTGCACAGACATTACCATACCTTATCTTCTCTAGGTTGTCACGGCTTTGGTCTTCAGGATAGTAGTGCATCTTTATTTCTTCACCAGTTCAGGGTTCTCATAGATATTACCGATTACTTCACACCTATAACCCCAGTGTGAGTTTTGTAGAGCTTGAAAGAAAGGCCATGTCTTATCAATAATCTCTACCACGTCAGTATCAAAGCAGGCTTGGGACTCAAACCATACTACCTTAACTCTCCTGTTCTCAGTATCAACGTCAAGTATATCCCCCTCATATATATCTACTCCGTTCTTGTCGAGTAAGCCAGTGAACTCATTTCTTGCTATGAGGATTGAGTAGGTACTAGGAATAGGTGTTTTCTTCAAATCCCAGGGTGGCTTAAAGGGTTTACGTTTCTCCAAATCTTCTAGTGTAATATAAGTAATAATTACTTTCGGGTCATCTGGGCGATAAGGTCCAGACCACGCTTTAGGTCTTCCCCATACATATCTAAACTTTATCTCTCTCATCAGTCCTTCTTAGCCTGTACCTTGAGAGTTCCCTTCAGCTCCTCTCTGAGTCTCTTGACTACCTCAGCCATTCGTTCTACGCACTCGGCTCCAGTGGCACTCATCCCACCTGACCGGCAATAGGCACATTGGCAAGGTTCATCTGACATTACTTTCCCTCCTTTATTCCAGTTCTTTCTGTATAGCCTCATCGCTCAGTTCTTTCATATTCAATTCACTCCTATAGTTTGATGTGGTAAAGGTGAAAGGTGAAGGCGAGACTCCATGCAGAACTCACTATCGAGGGATTGCCAAGCGTCATACTGGTCGCCCCCGATGCCTTTTATAAGCCGTTGCCCGTGCTCGACACAACAGGGTTCGCCGAATGTGTCATAGAAAACTTGCTTATCAGCCCCACATCTTTCACAAATTTCATCTTCCATTATATTCCCCTCCTTAAGATTGAAGCCCGAACACTATTACATTTCCTACACTTCCTCCCTCCAACCGATGTAATGTAGGTGTTATCTTTATCATAAGCATGGCCTGATGGGCAATGAGTTATGCTTGCAGTGAAGGCTTTTCCTTGACACGCCACACCACAATATCTTACGTTCCCCCGCCTTATCCTGCAGGGCTGGACTTTGAAAGTTTCACCGCAAAAACCACATACGATGCCAACCTTTATATCACCGGCTTTATTCCTCTCCCGCAGTTTTTCCAATCTATCATCACTTTCCATGTGGCACCTACGGCATAACCACCACCAATCAGTTAAATCTCTTGTATATTCCCCGGATATATTTGCTAAATCATAAGGAATGGTCACCCCGCATCTTTGGCAGTTGTCAGGTTTTGGTAGCCGCAAACGCACCCAGCCATGCAAGGCGTCATAACCGACATTATCCCCTTTCCACTGAGGATTCTTTGCACCCAACTTACTTTCTCTTGTCCCACTCATTTTAACAACTCCTTATTCTTCTGACGTTCATATTCCCTTACAGCTTCGGCACGGTCTGAGAAACGTCTAGGGAAGGCTTTGCCGTCAATAAGAACACGCCACTTCTGAGCAAGAGGCATAAACTGAAGCGCAATCATTTTCTCTGTCATTTTAACCCTCCCCCTTTATTTCTTTCTCAAGCTCCGGGGTGGCTATGTCCTCGGGTCCGTGTATTATCTGGCAAGACCAGCCGTTGTTTCTCAGGATTTCCATGACCTTCGCTGCGATGGTTTGCTCCTCGTGTGCCCCTTCGTTTATCATTACTTCCCCTCCTCAAACAATTCATTCCATCGGTCAATGATGTCTTGTATCTGCTTTCGTTCTTCCTCTTGCTGTGCTATGGCAGCCTCCCACTTCTCCTCATCCCTCTCCTCAAGTATCTGGTCTCGGATGAGGTCTGATATATACTGTGGCTCAAGGGCGTCCAGTTCCAACTAGCCTTTTCACAAGCGACACTCATAACCACCTTGGGTAAGCAATAGTCGTTATCATACTTAGTTAAGTCTATTGCTCCGCTGTGTAACAACCTCCAGCACACGTCTATTAAGTCTTTCTGGGTTGTTCTTGCTAGTTCCCGAACCTTCTTCATGTATTGTACCTTTGTCATTTCAACTCCCGTACTCTGCCTGCCACTCTGGTCGGGGCTTATGAGTTAGTCTCAAGAGGTTAGCTTATTTCTTTGGCTATTTCCGTCAGGCTTGCACTTATCCGCTGCCGGCTCAACATTAGATTACTAACGAACTCACGCACTACTGCATTAGACCTTATTACGTCCGTTGCATCCTTGCACTCTGCTAAAGTCGGTGAGCCCCCTCCTGTTACTATTCGCTTCATTAGGTGGATAACAGATATTGGTGCTATGTCCTCATTACTTTGGTACATTATTTTATCCCTCCTTCCCCCGTAGGGGTTATGACTCTAGCTCCTTGTTGACGGCGTTCTTTAAGTCCTTAGTGGGCAACATCACGAAAGCATGTTCACCGCCTCGTGGCCCTATTATTGATACCTTCACTAGGTCGTTATCCACCGCCTCTATTTTCAACTTATAGCAATCCAGCCCTGTTGGTTCGTCTACTGTTTGCATTATTTTTTCCCTCCTTTTATTTAGCCTACTCCCAATATATCATACCTTTTACTACTTGTCAAGCCCCCTAGACAAAATAGTTTGAGAGCTAGAAAATAATAAGCAATGGCTATTGACATTATTGTTGGGGTGTGGTAAAGTCAGGTATGAGTAAGAAACTGATCGAAGTGACAGTAATCGGTAAACGCCCTCCTGACGCCACACCTGAGAGAGCGTTAGAACTTTCACAAACTCTAACGCAAGTTGAAATAGCCAAACTATGGGACATATCTCGGCAGAGGGTAAATCAGTTAGTTATGAAGGCTAGAAAAGCTGAGAGGTAGAAGCACGTCCTATGCTGACGAGCAACGCTCCGAAGGGTGTCATTTATAAGCGGGAATTCATTAACGAGGATGGGGAACTTGAACGGCAGTGCGCCAGGTGTGAGGAGTCTTGGTACGCTGATACTGAGTTCTTTCACCGGTGCCCTAAACACCCGAGGGGCCTTCATATTTATTGCAAGGTCTGTATGTCAAGGGCTAGAAGACAATCTTACTTAAGGTCTCTCGAGAGAAAGCATACCTTTTAGTGTGAGGATGATTGATGGCCAACCCACAGCCGACCGATGCGCACCTGAGAATAGCTCACAGCATAAATGAGGCTATGATGATGCGTGATTTTACGAAACGTCAGAGGAAAATTCTCGACCTCATATTAAGGCTATCATGGGGGTGCGGAAAGAAGGATGCTTATATACCGCACCAGAATGATTTTTGTATAGTTGGTGTTTATGAGTCCGATGTCAAGACTGAGTTGATATGGCTAGAGCAGAGCAAGATTATTATCCGGCATGGTATGTTTTACTGGTTTAACAAGGATTTCGACCAATGGCAAATATCGAGAGTCAAACCCTTCCAACCTGAAAGACTTGGTAAATTACTAAGTATTAACTTGAATGGGAATAGACCTGAACTTAGTAAAACACTAAGCCAGGACTTAGTGAAACACGAAGTTCCGACTTCGCAAAACACTAAGTCCGCCACGAGTGATTTAGCTTCGCCTAAAGAAAGTATTAAAGAAAAGGTAAAGAAAGAAGATATTAATATAGATAGTAATTCCTACTCTTCTTGGTTAAAAGTCCTTAAAATATTGGGGGCTGAAATTAACCCTTCTAACTTTAGAACTTGGCTTCGCCAAACTATTGGTGTTGAAGAAACGGAAACAGAGTTTGTGATTGCAACGCCTAATCAGTTTGTTGCTGACCATCTCGAAAATAATATGGCCAGCTTGATTGAGAAAGTGATTACGGGAGTTACTAACAAGAACCTTAAACCTAAATTTATCATCTTTGATGACGATATTTGACATTTCCTCCCTTTCGTGCTATTCGTTATGTATGACTAACACCGCTGCGTCACCGAGATATGCACCTGGTCATCACCCTAACTCACGTAAAAACCTTAAACCACCTTACAAGCCAGGAGAGAATGGCAATCCAAAGCCTGGTAACAGTCTGACAGCTAGGCTTAAAAATGCCTTAGTTGACCACCCTCAACTTGCTGAGGAATTTATACAGTCCACTATTCACGGAGCAATCAAGCGTGAGCCAACACCATTTAAGGAAGTCTGGGAGAGGCTTGAGGGCAAGGTGCCTGAGAAGCACGCCATTATCGGTGAGATAGATGTTGTATTTATCATTGGGAAAGGGTACAGGGAGTTGCCACAGGGGGAATAGGTGCCACTGAGTAAAGAGAGGAAAAAAAGATGACCGAACAAGATGAGAGATGGAAAGACAGTTTAGATATTTGCCCTGATGCAAGTGGCAGGGGCTATCCGACCATCAGGATGAGCAAGGAAGAAAAGATACGGGAACGGATACACGATATAATTGGTGACTGTTTAATTAAGATTGGTTGTGGTGAAGGCGGTTGCCCCAAAGCCGAGAGGTTGGAAGCTGAAGCACAAGAGACCTGCATTCAGGGTCTTCTCGATTATCTCGATTCACAAGGAGTAGCTCTCAAGGTAGAGAGGGAGTTGCCAAAGCACAGACTAAATAATGCTGTATTAGTTGATGGAAGCAAACGTATCTATGAGTTAAAAGATGAGCGTTTTTGCTTCACAGAAGAGTACAAAATCAATTACATTCGTGGTTATAGTGAGGCTCTACGAGATATGCTCCAAGCGGGCTTTACAGCATGTTGGGAGCCATTGATATGAGAAAAAGGCGTAGAACTTGGGATGGTAAGCCGAGGATGCCGGTACAATTCGAGATTATGGCACTGCTGTATATTCTTGCGCTGGTTTGCTTAAGTATTATACAGTTGAACCATTGATAAAGGAGGGATAATGGATATTGTATTTATGGGGGGAAGGCAAGTCGGATGTATTGGGTTATTGGCGTTACTTGCCAGTAATGATTGCTCTGTGAAGTTGGTGGTATGCAACGGGAGAGATACCGAGGCATTAAGTGAATTAGCTGAACGATTTGGTGTCCCGGTTGTTTCTACTATTAACCATCCGTTAGTAGCCCAGACACTGCATAATGATGCTCTACTGGTATCGGTTCACGGTAGCGAGATAGTACGCGCGAGTATGTTGGGATACTGGGGAGGAATTAACATACACCCATTTCCTTTCAAGGGAGCAGACCCGATAGGGAAGTTATTGAGAGATGGGGGTGAGACAGTAAGATTAACCGCTCACCGGATGACGGATGAGGTTGATGTTGAGTATAGGGACCCGGTGGTACAGATAGCCTTTGGAAGAACGCTGCTACGCATGAACCTTGCCCAAAGGGCGGAGTTCTCCCTTAGCTGGATTGGGGTCATCTTCTTACTTTCTGGTGTAATTCTAGGCAGTATCTGGCTGTGGGGTAGCTTGTATATCAGTATTGCGTTGACAGCGTTTGTCCTGTTTCTATCTTCAGTGGCGATACCTCATATTTCGTTACAATATGGGGTGCCGAGAACTTATTTAACGTCTTTGATTATACTAACTCCGTTGTTCATTGCGGGGTTGATTAACGTTTCAGAGATGTTACACGTCAATGGCTACATTATCGGTTTTGTGGTGGTTGCACTTCTGTCTTTATGCGTCTCAGGGAAACTGCACAGTCTCTTGGGGTATAATAAAAGAGCCTATAACCTGCGCAGTAAGGCAGTAGCGTCAAAGAAGAGTTCATTTAGATTGGGGAATCGTGAAGCGGTGAGAATAGATGGTAGCAGAAACGAAATCTAGAGTTCGGTTAGTTTGGGAGCCGGTCAACAAGCCCCAGGGTGACTTTGTGGCGACTCAGGCTTCGAGGGCACTGTTCTCTGGTGCATTTGGAGCGGGGAAAACTATCGCTCTATGTGCTAAAGGTTTGAAGCTGTCCTTAGATTACCCTGACAACTTTGGTTTTATTTGCCGGAAAACCCGGGCAAGCCTTGAATTAAGTACCTTATTAACATTTCAGCAACGAGTCTGTCCTCGTGAGTTGATAGCGAACCATGACAAGCAGAAAGGGATTATTACTCTGGTCAATGGCTCTCGGATACTTTTTGGTGGACTAGACGACCCCCTAAAGCTCGGCTCGTTGGGGCCTGGCGGTATTGGTTGGTGTGGGATAGACGAGGCAATAGAGACAGAAGAAGATGACTGGATTATGCTTGAAGGGAGGTTACGGCAACCTGACGTTCCGCATCAAATCTTTGCGGCAACTAACCCAGGCCCGCCGACTCATTATCTTTACAGGATGTTCTTTCAAGAGAAAAGGGGAGACGTTTATCAGGCCAGCAGTTATGATAATCCAGCATTACCGGAGGACTACAAACAGCGTCTCAGTGAGTTTGAGGGGATTTACAAAGACAGGTATGTTCTCGGTCTGTGGAAAGGACTTGAGGGTTTGGTGTATGCAACATTTGATGAGAAGCAATGTTTAATACCAAGGTTCGGGATAGACAAAAGTTGGAATGTTCATGTAGCGCATGACTTTGGGAAGGTTAATCCTTGTGCCTTATTTTATGCTGAGAGTCCAGCAACGGGGGACTTGTTTGCCTTTGCCGAGTATGTACCTGGAATAGCAATGGGCTACAATGACCATGTAAAGGCTTTTAAGACAATTACAGAAGGCAGGAATGTAATCAAGAGAGTAGGAGGCAACCATAACGAAGACGGGGAACGTGCAGCTTATGCAGCAGAGGGGTGGTATATAACCGAGCCGAAGCACAGTCAAGACAAAGCCTTACGGATCAGGATGGTGCAGGGCTTACATAGATTGAACAAGGTGTACATTTTCAATGACCTCACTAATTATGTCAGGGAGAAGTTCAGTTTTGTGGTTAAGGAGGATGATATAGTAGGCGAAAGCAAGTTTCATTGTATGAGTGCTGAGGGGTATTTATTAAGCGACTTCACACCTGAAACGGTAAAGAGTACAGGTAGGTTTGGAGGACGTAATTCTCCTTGGGGGTGAATAATGGAAGTTAGTTATAAAGATATAAAAGACAACGCAGAGGGAAGGAAGGCCTTAACTGACAGGCAGGACGCTGATGTATTGCTCCGTAACCTTGTCGCTTATGTAATGAAGGGTCTTGATGGCAAGACACCTGTTTCAAAGATTATCAATGTGACTCTTAACAGGCCGAAGGTTATGAGTGCCTTCATCATAGCAGCTCTGGGTAATACCAGTGAGCAAATACTGGTAGAGACCGAGGAGAAAGATTTTGACCTCGACTACATTAAGGACTTCCGCAGGCTATTATTCGCTGCCGCTAATGCCAGGGTGTTACGGCAAGGTGGGGATGAGATAAACCCCTACCTGGACGAGCAGAGTTGTATCAGGGGAGGTGGGTCTCTTCTGGTAGTGATGCAGATGTTCAAGGGAAAGACCGGGGCGCCATATCTGGACACAAACATTACCAAGTGGGACTACCGGTACACCAATTTCGCACAGGGAGTCGATGGGTTGCTTTGGGCTTCAAATGGGTATGGAACGAAGCAGAAGAAAGCAGACGTTGAGAGTCAAGTATGGTGGGAGAGTAGAGTCGGACTCCCAACCTTTCCCGGCAAGGAAGCCGAGGTGGTGGATGTGTGGACTAGAGAGGAACACAAAATCTATCTTACGGGGCAGAAGGTCTTTGAGGAGCCGCATAAATTTCAATGGGGAGATGAGACACCGTATGTACCTGTAGTTATTCAAGGTGTGCCGTTGGGCTCGGAGTTGTCTGACGTGGATGACCTCAAGCATCAAAATGAGTCCATATTCTTTCTAATACGGGAGGCAATGCCGGAGATGCAGAGGTTAGTGAGTATTGTACAGACACAGGCATTTAATACCTTAAAGCCTCCTGTCATGGTAACAACAGTAGAAGGGAATACCATTGAGGTTAGCGACCTGCCATTATATGAGGAGTTGATGGCAGCGGGGGCAATATCTAATGCCAATGCTAAGATAATAACTCAGTCTGATGCTAACCGGGCTGCGATGATGGCAATGGAGAGAATGGACTTGAATATGAGGGAGGCTGGGTTTATACCTCGTCAATTAGACCCGCCACAGTCGGGCATAGCACTGATAATAGAAAAGGAGGGGCAGGATATAATACAGTTGCCTCGGTTGAAGTTAAAGGGGACAATGAAGACGGCTGCCGGTGATATGGCCACCGCTCAGATAATGCAGATAGGGGGTTCGGTAGAGATAGGGACGCCGGGTCACAAGAGGACATTTGAGACAGGCAAGTTAGTAGGGCAGTACGAAGTAAAGCATAAGTTCAGGGTGAAGTCATTGGCGAATGATGCGGGGCTGGCGAGTCTGGCAGCTTCTTATGGTGACGATTTATCGAGGCATTACAAGTTACGTGAAGTCTACCAGCTAGATGACCCTGATGGCGAAGAGAACTGGCTAGGTTATGAAGAAGCGGAGCGGTTGAGTCCTTTAGTTAAACTGAGACGGAGAGTGGAAGACCTGTTAGCACTTGGAAAGGATGAGGAGGCAGCGTTAATAACTGACGAAGCGGGGGTGATGTTGGAGCAATTATTATCGGGGACAGCAACGACACCGAAGCCAGAGAAGGCTCAAGAGCCTAAGCAAGTTTTAGATTTATGGGGTGGTGGTCAAGGTAGGCAACGTGCCCAGAGACCACCGCAAGAGGAGGTATAATGTTCAAAGAATTAAGTGAAAGAAGTGCTGTGTACAAGAGGATAATTAGTCTCATTTCGTGGGTAATAGCAATACCTATAAATGTAATCTTATTGCCATTCGTCCTGTTCCGTATGGTAGTAAAAGGGGTAAAATAAATGCCTAAAAAGAAGGTTGCAATAGAGGACTTTGACAGAAGGATGGAAGAGATAAGGCAGAAGCATAAGCCTGTAGTTCCTGGTGACTTAAAAGACATATTAAGCCAGGCAGTTCAAAAGAGGAAGTTGCCGAGGGTATAAGATGGAAAGTAGAATCACCCCAGAAAGGGCGCTGAGGTTAGAGGAAGAGCGGAAGCAGAGAAGGCGTGAGGAAGGTGGGGAGCGCCAGCGTAAACTGCGCAAGCAGCAGCTAGACGAAGCCTTGCGAAGGCGAACTGCAGAGGTTGGTCGGACACGCCATACTATTGCTTACCACTTACGTCAAATGGCTTTGGAGGCTGCTAGACCGCCAGCAGTAGAACCTCCACCTCTAGAACCTCCACCTGTAGAGCCAATCACAGAGGTTGAAGAACCTGTCTTTGAGGTAGGTGAGGAGAGGCTGTTCGCTACTGATATTCAAATTCGCCTGTTAAAGGACATCTTGGCAGGGCGGGCACAGACTATTACGCGGAATATCTGGCTAGGTCAATTACAAGCTAGAGAGTTTGGTATCGAACTTGAGGAAGGTCAATTTGCCAGGGTGGAACCCGGTGTAAATGGGACACCTCAGATTCGGTTAGTGAGGCCTGAACTTGGCCTTTTTTATCTACCCGTGCCGTTTCAACAGGAAGGGGTAGCAGCGCCAGCCGCGGTGCCGGCACCTCAACTTGACCCACTTCTCCAGCGTATTTACCCTGATGTTGAAGGGTTGACCACTGAGGAGTTCAAACAGATAATTACTGCTGACCCCGATGCGTTCCTTGATGACCTGATAAAGAGAGGGCGGAGTGGAGATACCGAGAGTTTACTCAGGGAATTGGGTCAGAGTGAAGAAGAAATTAATGAGATTTTTGGTGAAGTTCTACCAGGGATAAGTGATGAAGAGTTACTTTACAATAACTACCGGCGTACTGGTGGTAACTTTGATGTTGATTCGTGGCGATACGCAGGCAGACCTCTTCGCCCTGAAGATGAGCCTGCTTTTGGACTTGCCCCGGAGTTCTTTGCAATAGGAACTCCAGGCGAAACTGGCTGGAAAGCTGTTTGGAATAACTTACGCGCTAGTCTTTCCGAGTTTGCGTTTTCATCTAGGAGTTATTTCCTTACTACTTTGCCCGAGGTATTATTTCAAGATTTCAAACCTGACCCTAGTTTAGACCCTGAACTATTAGCCAGACATAATGCAGCTCAGAGGGCACAACGAGATGAGTTCAGGAAGAAAAGTGTTGAAAATAGGGAAAAATATGAGGAGTGGGTAGCAAAGCATCCTGAATTAAAACCACCTCCAGAATGGGAAGGTGAGATACTAACACTACTCAAGAAAGACCCCACGCTTATTCTTGACCCTGCGTTTATTGGTTTCATTGCTGCCGATAGCGCTGCTTTTATGGCTGCTTTCTGGGCAGCAACTGCGACTGTGGGTGTTGTAACCAAGAACCCGATAGCTGGTATGGCTGCGGGTGTGGTAGTAACAACCCCTGCTCAATCACAAGATTTATATGAGGACTTACTTCAATCGGGGGCAACAGAGCAACAGGCTGCTCAACTTGCTGTTCCAATGGGCTTGTTAATATCTTCTGTAGAAATGGTAGGCGGTCTGGCTGTATTAAGGGCAGTTGGGGCTTTACCCGGTATGAGACCTTTTTACCAGTTGCTTAGAAGAAATGTTCAGAGAGAACTGGGTAAGTCCATCATAAAGGAAATGGCTAAGAGAGGGCTAACGAGTGTTACGGAGATTCAGTTGACTGAGATATTCGAGGAGATTATTCAAGGTTCTATTCAAAACGCTCTAGTTAAGACCTTTGATGAGTCTCGTGAAGTCTTAGGAGGAATAACAGAGACGGTATTGAGAACTTTTATAGCTACTCTCCCGCTTGGTATTCTTGGTGGCGGAGTTAATGTAGCTCAGACACATAGGCAGATGACCGCTGAACAAAGACAACAGGTTCAAGAGAGGGAAGCAACTTTAGAAGAGGCTGGATTCACGGAAGAGCATGCGGAGATGGTAGCCTTTACAGAGTTTGCCGAGACACCAGAAGGGCAGGTAGTTGTTGATGAGGTAATGGAGCAACCGCCTGAAGTAGCACCAGAGGTTACTCCAGCAGAAGTTCCTACTACAAATTGGAAAAGGGCATTAAAGGAAGCTGATGAAACTATGGTTGAGTTAGAGACTGGGCAGGTTCGTCCTGATTTAACACCTAACACTAAGGAGCATCAGGATTTCATTGATAGTGAAATCACTAGAATAGCTACTAAATATGGAGTTCCTGAGACGACCCTACGGAAACAAACTCTATGGGAGCCGAGTCCTCCTGGAGTAGAAGTTAGAAGACCGCTAACCGAGGCAGAAATTGATGAGCTAATTGCTGGGGTGACTACAAGACCCCCAGCCACACCCAAAGAGGCTGTAACACTCATTACAGAGCCAGAGGTAGGGGTTGGTGAAGTAACGCCCCCTGATATGGGATTTCCCTTTGATGCTACGGCTCGTGCTCTTAATAATATACCTGAAGGTGGGAGGTTAGACCTTAGTGATTTTACAGAACTAGCAACGCCATTTGGAATTACACGGAAAGGTAATTCCTTTGAGTTTATTGATGCTGACGGGAGAACTCTTACTACAATAGATAATGCGGAAGATGCTGCTAGATTTGCGGAACAACTTGGAGGTTTCACATCGCAGGATATAGACCCCACAGAAGCAACTAGGCTTGCGGCTTATCGAAAGGGTGAAGTAACTCTCCCAGTTGAAGTACCTGTGGTAGAAGCACCTCCGCCACAAGCAGTTTCGACCGTAGGAGATGAGGGGGTTATTATTGAGGAAGGTGGAACTCCCGTTAGCCCTGATGAGGCTATACCCTCCACAGTAGTAGATAATAACCCAATTCTTCAAGATATAGGGGCTAGAGAAAAGGTGAGGCCTGTTCGTAAGGTTTTAACTCGGATAGGACAATGGCGTGAACTATATAAACCCATACAGAAGGCAGAGGTTGTATTTAACGAAGAACTAGAGGCAAAGAAAAAATTAGTCAGGGAATTGAGGAAGTTAGCTGGTAAAGACAAGTCAAGGTGGTCACTCATCTTCCGTGAAGTCAATGAAAAAGGGAGTCAGGTTGGTTTAACCTTTGATGAGAAGCGAGCAGTCGCAAGGATTAAACAGTGGGCTGATAACTGGGCTGATAGGAAAAACTTACCTCAAGACAAAAGGATAAAGGATTATATTCCCCACTTATTTGAGGAGGAGATAACACGGGAGTTCACCGAAGAAGCTGGCATTGACCCTATAGCAGCTTCTATTATAAGTGAGAAAACCATACGTAAGATTACAGACCCCTTCTTGAAACAGAGACTGGGGGCAGTAGGGTTTATTGAAGACCCCTTTGCTGCGATGGAGGCTTATGATACTGTCTCTTTAAGGGCATTACATTACGGCCCAATACTCGATAGACTGGATTCCATTATGCACGACCCCAGTACGCCTGAGAGTGTAGCAACCTGGTTAAAGGATTACTCCCGCAGAATGACCGGTGAACCTAACTCATTTGATAAGGCAATGAATGTTACCATACAGGAGTTTGCCGAGAAAGTGAAGGGTCTGCCTGGCATTGGCGAAAGTTTGTATAAGAATCTGACAGTTGGGAATCCAAGTGGTAGGGCTGTTTATAATCTCACATCTGCGTTGTATACGATGTGGTTAGGTTTTAAAGCTACCTCCGCAATCAGGAACTTGAGCCAACATACCCTGATTATTGGAGAGGTAGGTATAGAACATTTCAGTAAAGGCATTGGCTTGAGATTTACCACAGAGGGCAAGGCAGTCCTAGCTAAGTCTCTAGTGCTTCGTTCTCGTAAGTTTGCGTTTGTTGAGGGTTTGGACTCCTCATTTCAAAGTAGATTTCAGAAGAAGTTTGCTGATAGGGCGTTATATTTATTCAGACTTGCCGACAAACAGAATGTCTCTGATGCTTTTCTAGCTGGTTACTCTGAGGGTAAGGCACTTCTACCTGATGCCAATGAGCAGGTATGGATAGACAGGGGTGATGAGGTAGCTGCCGATACGCAGTATCTGTACACCAAACTAAACAGCCCTGCGTGGACACAGGATTCAAGGGGAAGGGTTTTCTCGATGCTTACCTCTTGGACTACAAACTGGATGGAGCTTATGACGAAATGGATAGGCAAAAAACCATCCCAAGTTTACTTAGAACAGGAGCGATTGACCGGCGAAAAGCCATCCCAGGTCAATTTCTCTACCTCATATAAGGCTATCGGACTCTATATGCTTATTGTGGCACTTGCCTATTATGTTAAGGAACATACTAGAATAAAAGCCTTTGAATATACAGGTTTGACATCAATCAATTATCTGGCTGGTGTTATCGGTGGTGAGTTCCCCGCATTGCAATACCCTGGGGCTGTTGCTGCTGTCGTGGCAGGATTTCTAACTGGTGATGATAGGAGAATGAAACAGGGGTTAAATCAGTTAAAGCCTATCAATATGGTAGGAATACTAAGGCAGTTAGACAATGTATCTTCCGGGGCGAAGGATTGGCTCACACTCTTATTCTACCTTGAAGGGAAGGATATTGAAATCACTCGTTTGAAGGATAGGTGGCAGAAAGGCTGGAAGCCGTATGAAGATTTATCCGATCCTCTAATTAGGGCAGAGAAATATCCCACTCTTAATAAAAACACTGCTCAGAAGAGATGGCGTGAAGAGAACCCGTTACTTGAAGTTCAGATGTTCGTTGTTGGTCAATTCACAACTCTATCTTCCGAAGAGGCACGGCAGGAAGTATTGAGGTTGATTGAGAAACATAAACTTGATACCGAACTCATAGATGGCTATGAGAAAGTCTTTGGCATTGATACCTCAACTGAATTAGCTCCATTCAGAAACAGGATAGGCAATCTTGAGAAATTGGTGATTGGGGAAGAGGCTGAGTATTACGATATGGGTAGGTTTGCTGAAGAAGTCCATAAATTGGTCAATAGTCAAGGCAAGGGCAAGGTAATGAGGGACGGGGAACCACTGGCAGTAGAACTATTAAACGCTGAGGACCTATGGAAGCCGTACTTTGATTATACTGAGGACGGTGCAAGAAAACTTTATAGGCAGCTTAATCCAGATGTGGAGGCTCAGTTATATCTCTGGGGTAAGATAGGGTCCTTTGAAAATCCTGAGAGTGCTACTGAGTTACTACGCTTGATGGAGAAGTACAACATTCCTCCGCAGGCTATCAATGCCTTCCAGCAAGACCCTGAAAAGTATGACGAGTTGTTCACACAAAAATTTGAGATAGAACAGAAGAACTTTGAACTTTCTGCTCAGTATGAGAATTATTCTAATCCCGAAGCACCTAATTATATTGAGGACAAAGAGGAACGCAAGCTAGCCAGAGAGAAATTCAAGGAAGATAACCCTAATTGGATAGCTGATATGAGGCGGATTGAGGCGATTGATAATGATGCACCTCCAGAGACTATTGAGAAGTGGGTAGATAGAGGCAAAACGATAGACGAGTTTGGGGCTGGTAGCTCTGAAGCTAAGGCTTGGCTGTTAGACAATCCCGAAGTTCACCAGTGGGCTTTAGATAATAAATTGCTCACTGATGATGGTTCAGACTGGAATGAGGATGTACTACGGCTTAATGTAGAGTTGGCAACACTGGATGAGGACTCTGAGCAATACGCTACTGTAAAACGGAAGATACAGGGACACTCTGAAGGGTTTACCGCGATAGATGACTTTGTTTCGTACTATGATTTGCCCGTAGTGGGATTTAGGCAAGAGCGTTATCTTGCCGAACATCCTGCCTTTGCTGCGGAGATGAAGACTATTAAAGGGATAGAACCCCCTGATTATATCCCACCTGAAGAGTATGATGAGCTTCTGGAGAAGGAAACCAGGAGTCCTGAAGAGGAACACAGGATAAAGGCATACGATAAAGAGGTTCCCTTTAAGCACATTGATGATTACGTGAACTACTATTCCATAACGAAACCTGATAACTGGGTTAATAAAAGGGGGACTCCCTTACCGTGGTATGAAGATGACTGGTGGATGGTGGAGCATCCTGACTTCTACAAAGAGGTCTATCTTGATATTTTAGGTAATGAAAAGAGGGACTACCGCAAAGTACCTCCGACAAGGGAGATAGGAGCAAAATACCTGACATACCTTCGCATTGTTGATAATCAAGCTGGGAGGGGCCAGTACCGCTTAGATAATACTGACCTTGATGAGTGGGGTGTGAGTGCTGGAATATGGACTACAACAATGACCGAGCAGAGGCTGAGGCAAGGGCAAACACCAGGCGAGAGGTTGAGCGAGGAGATACGGGAAAGAAGAAGAAGGTTTTAAGTCATTTGACAAAGATTCAGGGATGTGCTAGTAATTAAATAATAAATAGGAGGTTAATTCAAAATGACATCGGACAACACTGAACAAAAACAGGACACTTCCCAAAAAGGGGACTCTTCTGTTGTTGCGCAGCAAACTTCAACGGAGATAGCCCCAGAGACCCTCACTCAGGAACAGGTGATTGAGAAGGCAGTTAATGATGCTCTATCAGCTAAAGGTAGGGATGCCAAATCCCTGAGCGAACTAAAAGCAACGGCAGAAAAAGGGATGGTTGAATTAAGGGAAGCTCAGGCAGTTTGGCAGAAGCAGAAGGATGCAGAGGAAGAGGCGAGGTTTGCCGATGATATGCCTGCCTTGATAGCTCTGCGAGCCGAGCGGAAACAGAAAGCTGACGAGGAAACTAAAAAGACTGGTCTGACTGAACAAATAGCTAAGGCAGATGCGAGAGATGCTGAGTTTGCGGATATTATAGAGCGAGACAAGGTACTCAAAAGAACCGAACTTGCTGCCGAAGTAGCCGTAGACAAGAAGGTCAACGTAGACCTTATACTCAAGGGCGTTGCTCTGTCTAAAGATGACTCTCGTGCAGGAATGGAAGCCGTAGCTGAATTGTTACCGCAGGTTGACCCACTGCCCAGTTTATTGCCTCATTCTCCTGGGGGACAAAGGGGTGGAATTGATGTCAGTAGCATGACCCCTGAAGAAAAAAGAGTCTACGGTCGGCAACACCCCGACCAAAAAATGACATAAACGGAGGATAAGTAACTAAAATGGCTGGTTTACCACTTGTTGAAGCATCGAAACTATCTAATACAGTTCTAGCGCAGGGCATCGTGGAAACCTTTGTCCGTGATGACCCTATCCTAGCCCGGCTGAAGTGGACAAATATCATAGGGAATGCTTTTGAGTATGTTCGTGAAGCCACTGAAGCAGGCGCTGATTGGTATGCGGTGAACGAGATTCGGGTAGCGAGTAATCCCACCTGGAATAAGCTAACTGCCTACCCCAAAATCATTGACTCTATCCCGGTGCTGGATGACTTTACGAGGAAGACGAGGTCAAACGTCAATGATGTAAAGGCTGACTTAGAGGAAGCTGCCATGAAGGCGGTCAAACACGAATTTATGGATGCCCTCTACTATGGGAACAACACAAGTAATCCCAAGCAAATTGACGGCTTGCAGGTTCTCATAGCTGATACTACCTACAACACGCTGGTTATCGATAGTGGCGATACGCAGACCGTGGCGCTGCAAATGAGCGGGCACTTGGATAAGGCTATTTCTATGGTTAAGGGATTCAAGCCAATCCTTATTGTCTGCAGTCAGCAAATTGCCAGAAACATAACTAAATACCTGCGTAGTGTGGGGGCTGGCGCTACGGCTACCAAAGATGAGTTCGGGACAATTCTTGACCAATATAGGCCTGGCTTATTTTTGCTTCCGTCTGACTATATTGTTGATACCGAACTTACCTCATCCGGGGAGTTCTCGGCAAAGACCGGCGGCCTAACCACTTCTATATTCATCCTGTCCTTTGAGAATAGGGCGTTAGAGGGCATGCACGTAGAACCCTTGAAGTGGGTAGACTGGGCGCCTGTTCCAATGACTAACACGGAATGGGCACATATCCAGTGGTATCCGACTTTAGTGATGAGGTCGCTGGTGTCTTGCGTCAAGATACCAGGTATTGACGCAGATGGGGTGGTGGTTGCCTAAGTAAGGCGAGAAAAATATAGGAGGATTTAATAAAATGGCTTACATTGATGTAGGTGGAAAAACAATCTTAGATGCCTATGGTAAATTTCAAGCAGTGCTCTACGCTGACTGCGTGGTGGGGGACGCGCTAGCACGTGATACCACGAATGAAGGGTTTATCCTGGCTGATGCGTCTACGTCAATACCGGCTGCTTGTTTTGCTCTTGAGGATGGTGTTGCCGGCGAAACAATCTGGATGGCTCTGGCTATCATTATTGAGGTGCGCCCAACTGTAAGCGATGGGGTGTGGAGTGATGGAGTGCTGGCCTTGGACGCCGATGTCTGCGACCTGCTCTATTTGGGAGAAAGTGGGAAGGTTTCAGATTCGTCAGGCACCCTGGTTCAGACAATTGGTATCATTCTTTCTGTTACTAGGGCACTTCTAACACCTAGCCAATACCTGACTTCAACGGACTTGTCTCTTAGTGGAACTCTGGCAGTAACAGGCACTCTTACGCAAACCGGTATAGCGACATTTGCGGCCGCAGCTGTGTTCAGTGCTGGTTTCGCGGTGGCTGTTGGGTACTTCATATCGGGACCGCCTGTAAAGATGACCGAGACTACTAAGAGTGATGATGCTACACTGACTGTAGCTGAGGCTGGCTTAATCGTGGTATCAGCAGATGGCAAAACCATGACACTACCAGCAGCCTCTGGCAATGCGGGTCTCCGTTATATCATCTTGGTAACTGATACTCATTCAGATGGGGTTGTCGTTGATGGTAATGCATCGGAAACTATTGGTGGGGCAGCGACCAAGACCAGCCCTGCTCAATATTCGGTGTTGGAGATTGTCGTCAATGCTGCGGGGACAGCGTGGCATGTCATCGGAACTATTGGAACTTGGACATAAGGTAGGGCTAATAGAGGGTTGGGGAAAGACCCCAACCCTCTATTAAACAGGGTCGAGATGAATGTGGAAGCTGCTTTTAGGAAGGGTGGTGCTCTGAGGGACACTTTGGTATATGGTGTTAAGGAACCATTAAAGAAGTGCCTGAGTCATAAAGCAACGGTGTCTCACGCTTTCGCTTTATACAAAGTATATAGGCATATTAGCGAGTTCCCAGAACCGACCATAGAGAATACTTCTGACCCCAATACCCACGAACTCATCCAGTTCGGGGATGAGTTTTTCCAGAGGATAAGAATAGGTAGCGATGAGGTGGCGGTGCTAAAAACTATTATCAGGTTTATTATCCTTATGCGATATGACGAACCCTACAAGCAGTTTCAGGACTGGTGGGCTGATAGGATAAGACAAGACCCGAAATGGAGACCATTGAGTAAAAGCGAACCTGATAGGAAAATCTGGATGCGGGATTAGGAAATAGAAGCAGAGGTGAAAAGTGAAGCAAGTAAAACTTAGTACACTAAAGACCAAGATGGCCACGAAGGATATTGAGGATAGCCCCTGTTTTGAATTGACCTCCGATGGGAGCGTTATCGCCTTTGTGGTAGTAGGGGCGGAAGGGGCAATGAGAGAAAAGATAAAAGGGCTTGCCTCACTAATTGACGCCGGAAGAGGAAAGTAAAGAATAGTGGAACTCGTAGCACAAACACCACTCGGCATACTGATAGTCTTTCTGGGCTTTGGAGGTCTAATGCTGGCGGCCTGTATCTTTGGGACGCTAATGAAGAGAGGTAGATTATGAGTCCCGCAGTTTCGGAAGCTCAAAAAACGACAGCCTGTATGGCTCTGGCGATGCAGAGGGGCGACCTTAAAAAGACCCCTGACACTCCCGCCGGTAAAATGGCAGACAGTATGTCGGAAAAGGAGCTTACTTTAATGTGTGGAAGTAAAGTAAGGGGGTAGCTATGGCTAAAACATTCGCTCAACTGACAACTGACCTCTTACAGGCACTCCAGGATGATGCCACTCTCTACGGGGTTGCTGAAACAGCTATCCGATTAGAAGATGCCCTTCGTGAAATCCCCGACCACCGCTCCTATTTGATGCGTGAGGTATTTAAGATTGAGTCTCGGACTGGCACGGCTACGGAGGATAAAGCTAATGCCCTAGTCGATGATACCAACCTCCAGTTTCTTGCTACCGATGTCGGCAAAGTCATTTTTAATACCGATGACAATACTTGGGCTGAGGTTACAGCATGGGTGGACCCTGGGGAATTGACACTCTCTAAGGACATAATGGCAGATGGGGATGAAGCCTATGAGATGTTCAACGAGAAATGCCGAAGCAATAAAGAAATCTATATCGGTGGTGTTACTGACTACGTTGGTGGTAATCACGGAGTGTTAGAGGACGATGACCACGCACCTGAATATCCACTAGGTACTAAAAGGAATGTTCAGGTCAGTGGTGATATTCTTACTCTCTTGGTGGACACTGTGCCTGATAGCGCCACCATTACCAATGACCTTGAAGTCTTTGTCTGGTTCAGTAAGAGGCATCGAGTCTCACAATTAACTGATTTGCTTGGAACAGTCAATGGCACACCGGCTGCCGGGGCTAAAACTCTCGTTGTCGCCGGCTTTAGTGGCTCTGAGATAATAGCAGAAGACACCCTCTTTACCATTGCTGGAATCAGGGGGACTTACCGAACCACACAGGCAACCACCCTATCGACTGGTGGTGGTACTATCTACTTCTGGCCGGGTCTTGATAAAACTCTCACAACCGGACTTGTTATCACAGTCATCGGCTCTACGCTAAACGACAAGCTGGAAAGGCTGGTGGTTCAAGTAGCAGCAGGGAAGGCTCTTATGTCAAAGGCAGTCAAAGACGCCAGGCAGGTTCCTAAAGGCGGAGCAAGGCAGACACCGCTTGAAATAGAATTAGCGAATAATCAATATATCCTAGCTATACGGGAATTGGAAAAGGGGAAGCCAGTAGGCATTAAACAAACCTACGAGATGACTTAAAAGGGGTGCAGATATTGAGTTTAACTTCGAAGTTCTTCACGCAAGGCTTTATTCTCAGCCTTCAATTTTGCTACTTGCATCTCAAGGATAGTAATTTGCTTATGCCTATCATCCGAGACAAGTTGAAGGTTATCTATCAGATTGTCCGACCTATTTTCAATACCCTTACATCGTATGCCTTTGTGATGGACAAGCTCCCAACGATGGAGACAACGCCCCAAGTGCTTTGCCATAACAAGGCGATGTTCAAGAACATAACCCTTGCCGTCTACCATAGAGTAAAAGAAATCGTCAGGGAACAATTTAAGATGAACATAGCCGAAGTTGATGGTTCTACCCCCGTTCCAATTATGATTTTTTTCTCCAATCAATGTAGAAAGATATTTGCCTTGATTAACTCTGCAGCCTGGTGTTTTACCAAAGCACTTTTTGCATCTTCGCGCCATCGGGCGAGCATAGGTAGTTTGAACCCATCGCTCAGTACCACATCCAATACAAGCAAGCCATTGATATTTATTGCGTCTGGCTTTACCGATATCCTCTCCCCGTGCTATTTCACCTATACTGGGCATATCAACTTCTCCTTCAAGCACTTACTGCATAGTATAGCATATTCAAAAGGAGTATGCAAGGGGGGTGTATTATCCAAACTTTAAGCCCTACATTGGCGGCTGCCCAGAAGGCTATGGGCGATGTGTTATATAAGGTTGTTCTCACGAAGAGTGGAGAGACGAGCCAGACTTATGGATGCGATACCACTAATCGTATCCTGGATATGAAGGAATGGGTCGATGACTGGTTTCAAACTGTTGAAGTAGTAATTGATGACCGAGAGGGCAACATTACCTCAGTAGACCTCATTGGCTATCAGGCTGTTGTTAGTTATGGTTACAACACTTCTATAGGAGATGAGTACAAGGGGCAAGCCCCCCTGACTGTAATTGACCAAAGGCTTGATTATCTATTAGGCGACGAAATCTGCGTCCTTTCTCTAGCTGGTAAAGGGAACCTGATGGCAGAGGAAGAGGCTTCGGCCATCAATAAAAAAGGCTCGGCTACTTCTACCTCGGCAAACCACCTTGTTGATACGGCAGCAACCTTTGAGGCTGGAGATTTAGGCAAAAAGGTTCTCAATACAGAACTAACAAATGCACTCAGTAATTGGTATGCTAAAAAGGTATATTCACCAGGTGATGGGGTAAAGCCCACGACTGAGAATGGATTTTACTATATTTGCACAAGTGCTGGTGCGGTGACATCTGGTTCTACTGAGCCAATATGGCCGACAACGAATGGTGCCACTATAGTTGATGGTACAGTAGAATGGACTTGCAGGTATCCTTGGGCGAAGGTCAGCGCCTTTGTTAGTGCTACCGACCTTGCCTTAGATGTCGATATAATGACCAACGGCGATAACTACGAAATCCACGCCTCAGAGCATATTGCTAATTCAACCGATACCGCGAAAACTCTCATTAACGCTATGGCTGGGGCGACAATGCCTTGCTTTAGCCATTGTGCCGTAGTAACTGTAAGTTGGGACGTAGAAGATTGGCTGATAGATTCCTTTATCCCAGCCGATAACTTCAAGGTTATCCCCGGACAAAGCCGTCTGGAAATGATAATAAAGACTTTAAGCGACACAGGGTTAGATGGTAGGTTCGAGGCAGACGGACAACTACATTTCTTTATGACCTTTGCCAGAGCATGGCAGAAAGACTTTAACTACTATCTAGGCGAAATTGTCAAGCCTATTGCTGGTGGCGATTATATCTATACGTGCACGACAGAAGGGGTATCGGGTTCAGTTGAGCCAACATGGACTCTTGGTGCAGATGATACTATAAGTGATGGCGGTGTGGTCTGGACACTTAGTTACGATTATCAGTACGGATTAGAGGATGACGACCATAATATCTACCAAAAGAGTACCCGAAGAAGGATTGTTTCACCTAACAAGATAATCGTTCAGAGTTACCCCGATATGGAAGGGTCTTATTGGGGTGGCGCTACAGAAGCAGTCAGTTTTGGGCGACTCCCCAATACGGTCACTAAGCAGATGAGACTAGCCAGTAATACTGAGGCTGAGGATATAGCAAAGGCAATGCTCGACCGAGTGGTGAGAGATAGTTCAACCGGGCGAGGTCACTTCCCTATGAATGTCGGGCAAGAGATTTATGATTACATCTTGCTTGCGGAGGAAGACTAATGGATGAATTCGCTCATGTTAGCTCAGGTGCGGTTTATACCCGTACTGAATTTGAAGACGTATTGAGACACGCCTTTAAGGGTCAGCAAACTGGCGATATGATGATTGCCACTTCACCCACGCAATTATCGAGAAAGGCGATAGGCACAGCCAACCAGTTATTGAGGGTAGACGCTGGGGGTACTACCCCTGAGTGGGCAAGCACCTTGAGCGGGCTGACCCTAGCTTCTCCAGTTATAACCACCCCTGATATAAACGGAGGGACAGTTGATGCCATTACATCACTCACGGTAGCCAACAATGTTGATATTGGGAACTTCAATATAAGGGCTTTATCGGGAACATTCGATAGCTTAACATCTGGCAGGGTGCCATTTGCCAGCACAAACGGGCTTCTAATTGACGATGCTGATTTCACCTTTGCCACTGATACCCTGACTGTTACCAAGATAGGAGCTTTTGAAGCTACGGGTGCCATCAACTTTGCCAACCAGAATATGACCAACGTGGACATAGATAGTGGGACTATTGATGGCTGTGATGTTACGGTTGGTGCTGGTAAAACCTTAGATGTCTCGGCAGGGACTCTAACTCTGGCTGCCGACCAAATCAGTGGTGATAAGGTAGAGGGTGGGACAATAGCAGCCATTACTATTACCTCTCTTACTCTTGGCTCAGTAGACGGGTTTACTGTTACTGGGGCTATTGATATATCGCCTGCGGCTGCTGCGGATTATCACCTTCGTATAGCTGGCTCAGACATGCTTAATGCCAACGAACAGGCTATTTACGTTAATTTC
>SDBU01002311.1_pt1 | contig 25600 bp, 25 predicted proteins | sample 2277071 | NCBI WGS metagenome assembly SDBU01 (sample SAMN10397929, study PRJNA504765) | marine sediment metagenome | isolation source: marine sediment core GS08_GC12, 126 cmbsf | place: Arctic Ocean: Gakkel Ridge, Loki's castle | collected 2008
GTATGAACTGGACCCCAACAACATCCAGAGGTCGCACCTTGCTCAACATGCAGGAGTAGCTCGTTTTGCCTACAACTGGGGTCTCGAACAACGTATTGCACTGTACAAGAACAAGCAGGGTGACGACCGGTTCACTAACGCCATGAAGCAGCACAAGCTCCTCAACTCCCTGAAGAAAACAGAGTTCGCATGGATGTACGAGACCTCGAAGTGTTCACCCCAAGAGGCTTTGAGAGACCTTCATCAAGCCTTCAAGAACTTCTATAGAGGACTCAAGTCTGGAAAGAAGATAGGATTTCCAAAGTTCAAGAGCAAGGGTGTAAACGATAGTTTCAGACTGAACGGTACAATCAGATTCCATGAGAGAGCAATCCAGCTCCCTCGCATAGGAAAGATTCGAATCAAGGAGAAGAGGAAGTGCTATTATAGTGGAAGGATCCTATCGGCTACCGTGCGACGACGGGCCAGCAGGTGGTTTGTTTCAGTCACTGTGGAGGAGGACATCCTTGACCCACAACCTGTACGAGGAGTGTCAGTGGGAGTGGACCTGGGAGTGAAGACCCTGGTCACACTGAGTGATGGGACCACCTTTGCAAACCCACAGACCATGGGAAGACGACTGAGGAAATTAAGACAGTTACATAAATCGTTATCAAGAAAGACGAAGGGAAGCAAGAACTGCAAGAAAGCAATATTACGACTTGCAAAGATGTACCTGAGGGGCTTCAACGTTCGACAGGACACACTGCATAAGGTGACAACCTACCTTGCCAAGAGCCACAGTAAGGTAGTGATTGAGGACCTGCTAGTGTCAGGAATGATGAGGAATCGAAGGTTAGCGCGAGTCATTGCAGATGCGGGGTTCTACGAGTTCCGAAGACAACTGGAGTATAAGTGCCAGTGGTACGGTTCTGAGCTTGTTGTCGTTTCAAGGACATTTCCTTCATCAAAGATGTGTTCACAATGTGGGCACAGAAAGAAAAAACTCTCTTTATCAGAGAGAGTGTATCATTGTGAACAGTGTGGGTTTGAAATCGATAGGGATCTCAACGCTGCACTGAATCTGGTCGCCGTCAGTTTGCCGGAGACTGAAAACGCCTGTGGAGAGGCCGTAAGACACAGCAAATCTTCCGAGATTTGCAATGCAGCCTCTATGAAACAGGAACCGAACATCATTCCAGACTCAATGTCCAGGAATGTCTAGGTTTCGGGGAACGGCTAGTATCACCCGGATATCATGCGCTAAACTCCGAATCAGACTCAATCATGCTTCATGTAGCCATTGCATATCTTCAAGCTTTTCATTGAGAGGTTCTGGAAAAATATGAAGATGTTGTAATTTGTGATTTGCACTGATTGTAACTTGTGGATCTATTACAAGAGATTCTAAGTTTTCACAATGAAATAGAACAGAAATATCAATTTCATAGAACGAGTTTTCATTCAAATGAAGATATCGCAAATCCAATGATTGTTTCAAGGGCAAGAGATCGATTTCTTCAAGTTTGTTTCCAGAAAGAACAAGGTATTGAATCTTTGAAAGCCCATTGAGAGGCTCTAAATCTATTTCCTCGAGATTATTATCAGCGATATAGAGCCATCGCAAATTCTTGCACCTATTCAAAGGAGCTAGGTCAATATCATTCAGATGATTATCCGATAATTCAAGAGCTTGTAGAGCACTGCAATTCCCCAGAGGTTCCAAGTCTATGCTTTCAAGTTTGTTGGATGTGATATTGAATATCTTCAGCCTGGCACATGAGGATAACGGAGTCAAATCAATCTCAGATATCAGATTTGAATCAAGATTGATTTTTTCTAATCTTGAACTTTGACCAATGGGTTCAAGGCTTAATGACTCAATGGCTAAATCAGAAAGATTGAGTTCAGTGTGATGAGCATCTTTTTCAACTTGATATCGCTCGCCACCACTGTCAATATACCTTATCGTGAACCTACTCACGACTCACATCTCCTGAATTATTATTGCTTGAACCCTGATGATATCATTGCTACTGATGTTTAAAGTTTTGTCCAGTACAAACTATTTGCGGTCCAAATGATCCCAGGGAAGAGGATAAGGAATTGTTTCAATGAATTTTGTAATAATCTCACGTACTCCGTCAGGGTTATCAACTTCTTCAAAGATTAGAACTGCCTCCCCATTATCCTTTTTCGATGAACAGATCTCTACATCACCCATACCAACACGCTGCTCATCAGGATATATTTTTGTTCGACACTCGGAGATTTCATCATAGAAAAGTCGTGTTGTTTGCCGCCTGAATACACCTTTTCTAATTCGGACATTCCATGTAGTTATGATATACAACGTGAAAAATCGTTTCATTTCTGTTCGAGTGAAAAGAAGTATTCCAACAATGATAGCGGCATTTCCTAAAACCCACGATAGTAGAGTTGGAGGGATCGCACCATAAGTGGCAGCACTCATGAATGCTACTCCCATGACAATCAGTACCACACTAAAAACATAGAAGAAAATCAGCGAAACTCGTTTTGGGTGAAAGATAATTACTAATCGCTCCTTCTTTTCAGGGGGAAAGGGAGTCATAGTAGTATCGGAACTCATTACCTGCACCAATAACTAAGAAAATTGTAGAACTTATCAAAGTGTCGAATACATGAGTAGTACCACTGAGAAATCATCGCACTCTACTGCGGTTGAACTACTCAGGGTAGATACCCCAGAGGGTATCGCAAGCATGTACAACGTGACTAACGAGGGTCTTAATCTCTTCACCCGTGAGATCCGTATCATTAGTTTCAGCAATTACAATAATATCATCATCTTCATCAATTGCAAATTTGACACCATTTGCTTTCCAAGATTCCTTAAGCATCTCATATGCCAATTTCATCCTCTTGGTTTCTTCGACTTCGTAGAAATTAGTAAATGGTGCAACAATATAGGCCCAAGATTCATCTTTGTTTGCAGCTATCTTGATTTTCAAATCATCAAAGTTATCTGTTTTCCATCTCATCATCAAAACGTCATCTTCACGTTCATATTTGATTTCAGCCTCGTCGAGTAGAGAAGCGATATGGTCTACGATTGTCATTCAAGCACCTTAGGGGCTGTTAGCAATCACTCCATATTAAGATGTCTGGGGTCTGTGTAACAACAGCGAAAGCTATAAATATTGTATCGTGCCACATACTATCGTGGTACGATATATGTCGTACTACATACTAGCCCACACCACCCACGGCGGAGTTGGGGACCCATGGTCAACGCTGAAGATAAAACTGGTCCAGAGATAGAGTACGAATATTGGTCTCTTGAGATACGGAGGGGTGCTCTATCAATGGCCATCATGGCGATTATCTTGAATGGTGAATCATACGGATATGACATCATGAAGAAACTAAATCAAGAGTCATATGAGAGTCTTCAGGTTGAACCTAGCACTACCTATCCCCTCCTCCGCCGACTAGAAAAAAGAGGTATTCTGGAAGGTCGTTGGTCTACGGGTTCGGGAAAGAGGAAACGTCTATACTATGTTACTAGGGATGGACGGAGGATTCTGAGAAGGATGGTTAAATCATGGCGAAGTATGAACGATCAATTAGCTCAGCTTTTTACGGAGGCGGGAATAAAGTGAGTGATGGTCCAGCAAGCATCATTAACGAGTATCTTGAACTCATCCGGGAAAAACTACCAGAGTCTATTGCAGATGATGTGATTACAGAGCTTGAAACATATATGTTGGAAACAGCAAGAGACCTTGGTGACAACAATGAGATAACCTTAGAATCAGCCAAGAAAGTTGTTGCACAGTTTGGAGCGCCCGGAGAAGTAGCTGATGAATACCGTTACTCAATGCTTCCAGAAACCATCCCTGAGGAAGATATCCCAACTGAGATAGTAAGAGAAACTGGTAAGATTGATATGAAACAACAAGCAAAGGAACCTAAAAAGACTCCACCTAGAGAACTCGGAGTTGATCCTACTTCTAGATATTCAACCTTCTTCTTCAAATCATTCTCGCTCACAGTGATGTGGGCAGTAATTGTTTCAATCATTACAACAGTGTTAGGTCCTATTTGGTTCGAAAGTTGGCAGTTAATCTTCATTATCATACCAGTATTCTTTGTAACAATAATTCTTCTAGCGCACACTTGGTATTTGAAGAGAAACAAAGTTATTCTATGGAAACGCTCGTATCCTGATTGGTCGATTTTTCAGATTCTTGTCACATTACCAGAGAATTCAGTGCCTAATTTAAGAACCAAAACTAAACGCCTTGATATTGCAGCCTCAATTGTTGGAGTGCTTCTTTTCACACCAATCATCCTTGTATGGAGTCAACCATGGTGCATACTAATAGGGATTCCAGTAGTAATACTTCTCATTTCACGAATAATGATAATTGTCAGAAAATTAGATTTAGAAAAAGACCCATATGAAAAATCTAGATTGGAATTTGGAATTAATTTTTCATTGTTGGTTTTTCTGGAGTCATCAATCTATTGGTTGTCCAATATGTACCTAAATATGTACCTACTCTGGAAGATGTACATCTGGCTCGTGAATCCATTATTGGCGATTTTTATACCACTTTTTGGAACAGTGCTGTTGTTCCAAGTTTTGACAGGGGCACAAAATCTGTGGTGGAAAACAGAAGAACAATTGACAGTTGGAGAAGGTGAGTCTACTAAAGAAAGGGATCCTTCCGAACAAGGTTTCAAGAAAGGTGTCGCATTGAAAGGAGTGCGTATGTTTGTTAGCATTTCCGGTAGATTATTGCTATTCATTTCTATACCTTTCTTATTACGATTGTTACTTCAACCAAATACCGGCTATTATTTTTGGGAACCCTTACCTAGTTTTGTATTCATCGCAGTACTTTTTGCAGGTATCGTAGCTATTGGATATTGTATAGGTCGAGGATTAATGATTCACTTCTTTAATTCATCAACCTTCATAGGAACTCGAACAAGATTAGAAGCTATTATTGACTTAGGTATCAGTTGCTATATTTTGGCAGGTGTAGCTGCTTTTACAACCTCTTTACATTCAATAGATATCCTTCATTATCTGATGCTATACGCTTCGGAAATTTTTGAAGTGAGTTACACTCTTGGAAGTCTTGTTGTTGGAATGCAGGTTACGGCAATACTTCTTGCATTCACTGGTTTACCAGTTCGAATAATTGGGAACATTCTTGAATTCTGGTCCGAACGAAAACATATCGCGGCAATGAGAATCCAAGACTCATCAATGATACTATTCGTAGCGTTGGCACTTTTTGCTACTAGTGACTACTTTGGATACATTGTTACTGGTAATGTTCACCTCATTAATTTCTTCTATCTCATGTATTTTCTAATTGCAGGATATCTCACCTATCAAATGGTAGCATCAGGGATCAAAATCGAAGAGATAAAAGAACAGAAAGAGAAACTGATATCAAAAAAGAGTCAGAGGGTTCATTCAATGAACGATAACACGGCCATGGCAAATTAAGCAATTGTCTATAGGAATTAAAAATCAACATGTCTGCTCAGGTTTATTTGGTTTCGTGAGGATAGCTACACGAGTAGCCTGAAGTAGGACTCAAATTACAATAAAAGTTGGTTGGTAAAAAGTGCAAGACATCATATTATTTGCGGCTCTAATGAGAGAGATATCATTCGGAATTCTACTTGCAGGTCTCTTCTACACTTTTGGCATGTTCTTCTTGGGTAAATTGTTCTCAGCAATATCAGAACACGCACACGAAGCTGAACATGATATCGACCATGATGTTGAACATGATGTGGAGCACGATATTGACCATGATATAGACCACGAAGTTGAGCATGACTACGAACACGATGTGGAACATGCCATCAGTGATATAGAACATGATGTTGACCATCACATTGAATTAGAACATGAAGTGGATCACGATATTGAACATGATGTAGATCACGATGTGGAGCATGATACCGAACATGACGCTGAACATGAGATTGAGGTCGATCATGGCTTTGAGAAGGATCATTCAGGATTCTTCGAACTTGAACGTGGTGCGCCACTTGGTGTCACAATTGGTACTAGCTTAGTTCTCTTCGGGTTCATTGGCTCGGTGGTCTATTATGAAGGCATACTCATTCCATTCTTTGCAAAACTACTGATTCAAGTTGGAGGGACGTTTCTGTTAGTGTGGACAATGCGCACGATACTTGGCCGCATTTTCGTAGAATCAGGATTCAACATAAGACCTCAGCATTTAGTTGGTCTTGAAGTTGAAGCAGCATCAACAATACATGATGGTTTTGGTGAGATTCGCGTAGATACAGAAATGGGGCTTAGAAGATTTCATGCAAGGCCTTTCCAAAAAGGGGTAGTGTTTGATAAAGGAACCAATCTCTTCGTCATCTCTGCTGACTCAAAGTTTGTCTATGTTGATCCGCGGAAAGAAGCTGTGAAGTGGGTTCAAAAACAAAGTAAGAGACCTGAGAAGACAAAAGAGTAATCCTCTTTTTCTGCGCAAGTTTATATCTCCTCAATACAAGTTATGCACAAGTGTGTTCTGAAGCAGCGCATGAACTACTCTGAGGGTGCGGAGTTTGACAACAAATATGCGAGTTCCTACGAGTAGGAAGAGGAAGCTGCTGAAAGACACTCAAAACACAATGAAGTGTGAGTAGAAAAAGAAATGCAAGCGGATTTAGTAAACTGGTTCTCTCAAAACCTAGCGCTCTCTGCAGCGCTAATAATTATATTGTTCGTTTTGCTGCTAGCCTTCTATATCAAGAAGTACGTACGTATCTTCGATCCTAACATCTTCTATGTCCACCTTAGAAAAGGTAAGGCAAAGAAGCAGGGCGAAGGTGGTATGGTCATCAGGATACCTTTCCTAGATAGAATTCTTGCAGTAGATAGGACTGTACAGCAACTGAATATCTCAGCAGAGTCAGTACTATCCAAGGAAAAACAAAAGATTCGATTAAGTGCTGTACTTCAATGGCAAGCAGACAATGCAATTGCTACAATTAACAACGTGACCTGGAAAGAAATTCCAAGCAGGTTGACAGCTATTATCGAGTCGGTTATACGAACAGCGTGTGCGCAACTCTCAGTTGAACAGATACTTGAAGAACGCCAGCTAATAATCGAGGCCATTAAGAAAGAACTTATTGATATTGTCAGTGAGTGGGGTCTTAAGGTCGTCACTGTTGAACTAGTTGATGTTGTAGTGGTCAATGAATCATTCCTGAGAGATATGTCAAAGCCCAGAGAGGCTGAAATGCATCGTCTCGCTCAAATCGCTCTAATCGAAGCAGACCAGTTTACTGGTACAAGAGACATTGAGAGAAGCAAGGTTCTACGACAACAGGAGATTGAACGTGATCAGCTAGTTGGTGTAAAGGAGCAAGAACAACTCCGTAAGATCCAAGAAGCTGAGAAGTTGCGTGAGCAAAGCGTTCTTGAAATTGCTCTTCAGAAAGACCTGATGCAGAAGAAATACGAGAAGCAACAGGCTGAGATAGAAGCTGCAAAAGACCTAGAAGTTGCTAAATTATCTGCTGAAGCTGAGAAACAGCGTAAGATCAAGGAAGAGGTTGAGGTACAAGCTCAACGTATCCTCCAGGAAGCAAAAGCTGTAGCTGAGAAAATTAGCTTAACGGCTGAGGCCGAGGCTGGCCAGATTCTGAAAGTTACATCTGCTCAAGCAGAAGGTATCAAGAAGACTCTAGCTGCTGCAAAAGATTATACACCTCAAGCATTCGCAAGAGACTTCTTACGAATACTGCCTGAGATCTATAAAGAAATAGACATTGGCGACATCACTCTCTTCGGAGGCGGTGGTGGTGCAGGTACTGACGGTGAAGATGGAGGCGGTGCTGGTGCATTCCAAGTCTTCGGTAATGTACTCATGCCAATGATGATCATGTCCAAGATGATGGGCTTCGACTTCAAGGGAACGATGAAAGAAGCTCTTGGAGAAATGTCAACAGACGACGAGAAGAAGAAGAAAACAAAATAAAGAAGTAATAAGGGATAGATAGTTCCACACACTGCTCTGCAGTGATTGAGGAGCTTCTCCCCTATTTTCTATTTTTAAAAATTCAATTTATTTGATACGTTTTATGTACCAGATGAGCTTGTCGCCTTCCTCTACGAGTTCGAGGATTTCATTACCACTCCTTGAAGCCCAAGCCGGAAAATCCTTCTTGGTTCCAATATCAGTAGCGATTACACGAATGATCTCACCAATCTCAATAGCTGAAACCTGTTTCTTTGTTTTCAAAATAGGCATGGGACAACGAAGCCCACTAGCATCGAATTCTGCTGCAACTTGATGGTCTGTCATAATAGTATCAACTTTTTTCGCTTGATTCTGCATGAATTTAAGGTTTGAGTTATGCTCAATTTCTAACTGTTCCTTTTACGACATTTTTAACCGCTTTTGGATACACTCTTTAACCTGCGTAATTTTTTATGTTCCTTTTCAAACAAAGTGTAATTCCGTTTCCAACATAGTTAAATATAGTTATTTTTGACTCTTTGGATAATAGGTGTATAATTTATGGCACTTCTTCAATTCATCTTGTTCATAATTCTAGCATTGAACATCAGTGCGATGTTCTCTGGCTTCATGCTTGCTAGGAGAATGGGCATGTACTTGATGAAACAAGTCATGGCACTAATGATTGCAATGATGGTAGGCATTGGTGTTCTGGTTGTAGGGCTCTTCATGTTCCCTGCTGTACCAGTAATGTTTGATTTGCTTCATATCCTTATACTAGTAGACTTCATACTAGTATTGGTCGCAACCCTGATGCAGTTTGGACAGGTTCTGCCCATTCTACTCAAGACTATGCAAGGCGGTCCATTCCACAGCGCACACATGACTAATCTCTTAGTCACACTGTTTGCACTTCTTGGACTCGTCATTTACTACGCCGAATTGGCGATAATGTAGGAGAGAAATAAAAAATGGCTAGTCTATATATTGTTGGACAATGGGGCCCGGAAGCAGCTGAACGCTGTTATGGTCCATTCGTCACAGGTACAACCGCACAAGCTATCGAAGTTGAAACTACAATCTTTCTCATGATGGATGCAGCTCAACTATTGGTAAAAGGAATGGCTGAGAAAATCGTGGCACCAGGGTTCCCACCCTTGCCCGAACTCATCGACGCGTTCCTTGAAGGTGGCGGTAAGCTACAGGTCTGTTCTAATTCTGCTGAATTCCGAGGAATCAAGCAGGAAGATTTGAGAGACCCAAGGATCGAAATTGCAGGCGCTGCCACTATGGTGGACGACGTCCTCAAACACGATCGAACAATGTTCTTCTAAGAACACAATAGTGAGGGGGTTTCCCCCTCATTCTTCTTATTTTTTAAAAATCAAAATATCTAGAGGAAATCAGGATAGCAACTCTGCATTGCCAAATTCAAGACTGCACTTCGAATAGCCTCATCAGAGATGAATCCAGAAAGTTCCGCATCACAGATTTTGATGAATGGCAACATGGGCATCTCTTCACGTTTAATGCCAGCTGAAGGATCATCCACATTTATTGATTCAACTATCGATTGCGGTACTCCTAGTTCATTCAAAACAGAGAGCAATGTTTCCATAGCGGGGTCACAAAACACGCAGTGATTGGATTTGTAGAACGTTATGCAAGTATTCCTACCGCAGGGTAGCTCAGCTATTTCAACCCACATTGGAAGCATAATGACAAATTTTGCACCTTGAGTGTGATCCCCTGCAACCCTATCTTCAGCCTTTATTCTGCCTCCAAGGCTTCTTACAATCTGGTCTACTAAAGTGAGTCCTAAGCCTCTTCCAACAATTTGTTCATCAGGACTTCCGGTTCTCCGGAAAATAAACTCCTTAGTTGCATCAGGTACACCATGTCCTTTGTCAATAAATTCAAGACGAACCATCTTGAGATTGTCTACTTGTTCTGCATTCACTTCAATTTCTACTTCTGCACTTTCATTGTAAGACAAAGAATTGTGAATGATATTAAAACAGACCTGATGGAGATATTCGTGTCCTGCTACAAGGAATTCACCTTTCTGGATGTTGGTTGAAAGCAAGATTTTTTTCCACGGAAAATCTTCTTCCACCGCAAACTTGGCAATCTGAATATAATCGTACAAATCGACCTCTTCAATCGTAGGTGGAAACTCTCGGAGTCGCAGAAGAGCACGCATATTTGCAGTCATCCTTCCAGATCGTCTTATGTCCCAGCTTGACTGCTGTATCATTGACATTACGTTTTCAGGAAGCTCTTGTAGATTCTCCACAAGACCTAATGAGAAGAGTAAACTCTGGTTGATATTGTTCAGGTCATGAGTCATTACTTCCAAATACAGATTTGCACGTTCACGTTCATTATTTTCTCGTGTTTCTGCATTCTTTCTTCTATCAATATCCAATGCCATGAAACCTATGTTTGAAGATCTATCAGGATACTCTAATAGATTGGCTCGCACACTGACCCAGATCGAGCGACCATCAGCCTTCTGGAATTGAATTTCAAGATCTTCAAGACTCTTACCCTGAGCTACTTCTGAAACAACTTCACGGACAATTTCACTTTTTGCATCACCAAAAATGAAGGTAGCAAGATTTCGTCGGAGAATATCATCCTCACTATAACCCAGTAAACGTTCTGCAGCCTTGTTTATCTGTAATATATTGCCGCTCATACTCAATGTGAAGTACGCGATTGGAGATGAATCAAAAAGCGCTCTATATCGACTCTCAGAGAGATCAATTGCTTCCTCCAGCTCAATCTGCTTAGACACATCCCTTACAATTCCCAAAGTTGCAGGTAATTCAGAATAGACAAAATAGGATGTGCTAATCTCAACGTTCACGATTGACCCGTTCTTCATTAATAGGCAAGCCCGAAAACTTGGATTTTGCAAATCACCCCAGTGAACTGATTCTTGTCCTTCTTCATAGAAATGAGTTAGAGTCGTATTCAAAATCATACTAACAGGCTTACCAAGTAATTCATCAGCTTCATCGTATCCCAGCATAAGTAGCAAGGCTGGATTAACTAGAACGAGTTTGTCTTCCTGGACGACCATAATACCGTCATTTGCCATCATAACCATGTCTTGGTAGCGATTATGGTCATCAGGCTCGTGTTCCGTATTTTGTTGGTCGTGCAAACTTCTCGCCTTCTGGTTTGTCAGCAATCATCCCTGTGGCGCATTTTGTGTTCCTTGTGGGATAGTTGAACCTCTTGTCTTACCCTAGATAATACTTACTTGTGCGAAATGAGCTCCCCTTTGGGACTAAGTGATATCCCTAAACACAATCCTTTTATTAAGAACCATGAAACGTTCAAACAGTCGTACGAACGTTTGAATGTTAATTGGTGACACCATTGGCAGCACAAGTTACTCGACCTACAAGCAAGATCAAGTTTAAGAAAAATGAACTAGAAGATATGGTGACCATGTTCAAAGCTTTAGGGGACACATCTAGGGTCAATATTATTGCATTACTAACAAGAGAAGCGAATCTTTGTGTATCTGGTATTGCAGATAGATTGGAAATGTCAATCAGTAGAGTAAGTCACCACTTGAAATTGCTTGAACATCTTGGTTTTGTTAAGCATAGACAAGAAGGAAAACAAGTCTATCATCGAATAGAGGATGACTGTATAATCGATATTATGGCGAGGGCACAGGAACATGTCCGAGGAAATTGAAAACTGTTCCACTTGTGGCACACCTTCTGGTAGCCTTGACCCTTCTACAAAAAGGATCAAACTAGCTACTGGGATTTTTTCAGGCGTCATGCTTGCATTGGGAATAATCTTGGAATTGCTTAATGTAGGTATAGTCCCTGTGTATATCGCATTCCTCTCTTCAGCACTATCAGCTGGCCGCTATATCATCCCAATGGGAATAAGGGGAATTGCAAAACGTCGATTAGATCAACATTTTCTCATGGCTTCAGCTTCAATCGGAGCAATGATAATCGGAGCTCCTGCAGAAGGTGCAGCAGTTATGTTTCTCTTCTACATTTCTATTCTACTTGAGGATAGAGCAGAAGATAGAGTTAGGGAAGAGATTCAATCTTTAATAGAATTAGAACCCCCATCAGTACTGGCAAAGATCAATGGGGCAGAGGTTTGCATTGCTCCAACTGATGTCAAGACTGGTGACATTCTAATTATTCGTCCAGGGACTAGAATAGGTCTCGATGGAATTATTGTGATGGGAGCAACTACAGTAGACCAAGCACCAATCACGGGTGAATCTTTACCGGTGCCCAAATCTGCTGGAGACCAGGTCTTTGCTGGAACAATAAATCACGAAGGCTACATAGAAGTTGAAGTAACGAATGAATCGGATGAAACTGTTCTTTCAAAAATCATACAACTTGTAGAAGAGTCAAGGAGTAAACGTGCTCCAACTGAAAGAGCTATTACTCGATTTTCCAGAATTTATACTCCAATCGTATTGATAATGTCGATACTCGTTGGAGTCGTTTCACTACTACTCAACATGACAGTAGCTCAAGCAGCTTACAGAGCTCTAACACTTCTAGTGGTGAGTTGTCCATGTGCTTTTGCGGTTTCCATTCCAGTTACTATGGTTTCTGCAATTGCTGGTTCAGCTCGAACCGGAGTATTAGTGAAGGGAGCGGTGCATCTTGAAATGGCAAGCAAAACGGAAATTGTTGCGTTTGATAAGACAGGAACATTGACTGAAGGAGTGCTTTCGGTAAAGGATGTCTGTCTTCACAATAATCACTCGCGAGATGAAGTCCTTTCAGTTGCAGCATCATTAGAAACTATGTCTGAGCACCCGATTGGTCGTGCTCTAGTTTCTGCAACAAATCAAGAGAATTTAGACATACCTTTAGCTTCTGAATTTACAGCAGTTCCGGGCAGAGGTGTAACGGGACTAATTGATGATACTAGTTATCTAGTTGGCAATCGTAGACTTCTTTCAGAATATGATGTACCACTACAATCAACATCAGATCACAGTTGCGGTGTTGGAACAATGGTGTATGTTGCCCACAAAGATGAACACTTTGGCACAATCATTCTCTCTGACACTCTGAGAGAGAAAACCAAACAAGCAATATCTCATCTGAAGCTAATGGGAATTAGAACTGTGATGCTAACTGGTGATAGCGAGAATGTTGCTAGAGAGATTGCTGAAGAAATTGGTATTGATGAATATCGCGCAGAACTTCTACCTCATGAAAAACTTGAGGTTGTAAAGGAATTGAAAAAATCAGGCGTCACGCTTTTTGTTGGGGATGGAATTAATGATACACCAGCATTAGCAGAAGCAGACGTGGGGATTGCTATGGGCGCAGCTGCATCAGATGCCGCTCTAGAATCATCAGATATTGCACTCATGAAACAGGACTTGACAAAAGTTCCTGAACTTGTGATGAAAGCAAGAAAGACAATGAGGGTTGTTCGCCAAAATGTAGCAGCTTCACTAATTGTCAAAGCAGTAACAGGTGTCTTAGCTGGACTTGGATTCTTGACCCTATGGATGGCTATTGGGATCGGAGACATGGGTTTGACTTTCGCAGTAATAGCAAATGCATTGAGACTAACTCGCAAAATGTAGTTGATCTATTTGTAAGCATCAATAGCACGCACTGAGATGGCGAGAAAGAGCAAGGTCAAACCAATGGAATAAGCAGGTAGAACGAAGAGAATCAATGTACTTTCTGCAAACATTGCAACAAGAAAGATCATGCCAGCTCCAAGTGATAAATTGATAATTGGATATGAAAATGCAAGAGGTACTGGTAGTGTTTTTGGGTCATTGGTTATGACTGGCACATATGCACCTATTGCAACACCTGAAGCAGTGAATAGAATTACGAGAGGGGCAGCTAGAGTAATCAGTGCAAGGTATCCTTCAATCCGTAAGATGTAGATAAGAAAACCACAAGCAGGAATGGCAGCAATCGTTACTTCAAAAAAACTCAGTAGGAATTTTGCTAGTACAATATCTTTGGATTTGAATGGGCTTGCTTTCAACAAGTAGACATTTTCTTTTTCATCAACAAAACTCAACATGGATGTAACGCTCGACATCTGAATCAGAAGAATCATCATAAGAATGAAAGCGGGAACAATAGCAAATGAAAGGTTATTTGGAACAATCATTGGTCTGAACCAAATAGGATGCACCAGATTTAGATAAAGAACGAAAGCAGTTCCAACGATAGCATACACATATTTCCATATTTGAAGTGGCGAGCGTAAGCGACTCCAAAAGTCCTTGAGTATTATCCAAATGATTGGGTCACTGAATCTTGAGTTGGAGAAATCAACTTCACCATGAATTATCTTGCTGAATCGTCCCTCATTTTGCTCATTGCCTTTAGCTTCTGAGAAAAGTTCGTAGTATTCATATCCACAGATATTTGCTGTTAGAAGTAAGCATATTGTGAAGGACATGAATAGAAGACATACACCGAGTAGAAATGGTAAACCCAATGAAAATACACCTGTCATCTCAGTAATCACCAGAACTAGTGCATTAGATGGAAAGACAAATGCTGCAGTGAAACTAGATGTGAACATTGGATATGTAGGGAAAATGAATGTGAATCCAAGAAGAATGACAATAGCATGTCGCAGTGGACTCTTGATTCTTTTTTCAAAATACAACCTAATGTAAGAACTCAGTGAACCTAGCAAGTAGTTTGTCTCAAAAAATATCATTACACACAATAGAATAAAGGCGGTTGAGAAGAACAACATATTGGCCGAGGATAGTAGTGGGAGGATAGCCAACAAGCCAACCATCACAAAAGCCATCTTTCTGATCAATCGTCTGATATATCGACTCAAGAAGATTTGATGAGGCCTTACCGGTGCAGGGAGTAATAGATTTTCATCTTCAGATGTTATTACCGAGGCCGGACCAAGTCCAAAATACCCTGTGATAATTGAAGAAGCGCTTAGTATTCCAAAAGCTGCATAGAACATTGCTGGGTCAATAGCAGACTCTATTTGCAATCCAATTTGCGATATCAATGGTGCAAAACTGAGCAATGAGGAAATTACCAGACTTACGAAGAAGACACCCACAATTGTAACACCATAGAAGAGAAGCATGGAAGGTGTTGTGATTGCCTGTTTGAACTGATTGTACAACATTCGAATTTCATTTCGAATAAGTCGAGATGTTGTAGGTTGCATCATACTTCACCTATTGCGGAATACCACCAGTCAGGCTTAGGAATACCTCTTCCAGATTTGTTGCATTCTCATGTGATGCGAGTAATTCATCTAACGTTCCTCTACCAACTACTGTGCCTTCATTCATGATAACAAATCTATCACACAGATCAGAAGCCACTTCTAAAATATGAGTGGAGATCAATATTGCTGAACCTTCATCCCGAAGTTGTTTCAAATAGGCTTTCAGATTCCAGGCGCCACGAGGATCTAGTCCGTATATCGGCTCATCCAATGCAAGAACGTATGGAGGTTTTCTTACAAAGATTCCAACAAGCAAAGCACGTTGTAAGTTCCCTTTTGACAAAGTACCGATATATGAATCAAGAAATTCATCTAATTGAAACATATCTACAAACTGACGCATTCGAACTAGCGCTACTTCAGCAGGAACTTCATAGATACGAGCCATGAATGTGACGTATTCGCGAACTGTAAGACTGGGATAACAAGTTGGTTTCTCAGGAATATAACCTATCGTACTCTTTGCAAGAATTGGATCAGAAAGCATATCGAAACCATTGACTTCTACTGATCCCGATGTGGGTTTGATAATACCAGTAAGAATCCGAAGTGTGGTTGTCTTCCCTGCGCCATTTGGTCCAACGAGACCTACGATTTCGCCGGGATTCACCTGTAGATTAAGACCCCATACAGCAACTTTCTTTCCGAATCTTTTGATAAGACTCTCTATGTTGATTGCTGGAGTATGCAGAATAAATTCAGGTCCATCAGCCTCATTGCGAAAGTCGATCTCCTTCATGATTTTATCAACTAATTCCTCTCGGAGAATCTTTCGATCTAATATCGATAGTTTCAGGGTTTGAGCTAATCGCAGAAGTTCTTTACTTTTCATCTGTTCAACATTAGCTCTCTCAATCAAGTGATGATTCTCTCCCATATTCAGCACTGAGTTGAATCTAAATTAATAATTAAAACCATATGAAGTCGATGGATAGAGTATCAATGCACTAAGTATAATATGAATCATCTAAAGGTCCCAAGTCGAAAGGAATTTTCCCAATTAGTTCAAGATTCCAATCAACGACCTTTGTTAGAAGCGGGATTATCCTTACACCTTGTTCATGTGCAGCACGTAGAGCGTCGCCAAAATCGGGATCATTTCCATCATGGGGTGAGAAGATTTCGCCATCGGGCCGTTGGATTACAAAGATTACAGCTGCATCATTTACATCGTCAACACTAAGAGCATGGGCTAAGTGTCGCATATGCCATGCGCCCCTCGTAGTTGGTGCATCTGGAAATAGCACCCTCTTATTCACGACTAAGGTGCAGGATTTCACCTCAATGAAAGTGCGGCTATTGTCGCCTTCTAACAAAAAATCGAATCTTCCGCCATAAGCCCTTGGTTCAGGAGTCACTTTGGAGTAACCAGAGAAGTATTGCATTCTATGATTTTCTAAGAGATTGCGAATGAAGCGATTAGGTAAGTTTGAATCAAGGGAAATGAGTACACCATCATGATGAACACCAATCATGTCAAAGGAGGTCTTCCTGTGAGGTCCAGGATTGTCACGAATGAAAACTTCCTTTCCAGGAATCATTAGTTCATACATGCGACCCGGATTTGGAACAAAGACTTCTTCAATATCCCCATCAACTTCAACCCTCGCTAGGAATCTGTTTGGTCTTTCAATAAAGGTAGCCTTTCTAACACGTTGCTGTTTAGACACGATTTTTCAACACACCATTGGTGGTTAAATTATACGCATATTAATAGAATTTGACATCAAAATGAAATGCGTCATTAAACAAGCGAAAACCTAAATCCAAAGTAATCAATAATTATATGTTAGATACTCTTGGAGGAGAATCTAGTAGGACGTGAAGTATTAGTGAATACTCGAGACAGTGTAGATCCATTGAAAATGATCCCTCAAGATGTAGCAAGTGAATTCATTCACAAACTCTCACATGATGTGATTGGTGTCTTACAAAATATTATGGGTTATACAACACTCTTGAATGAGGAGTTTGACAAGTCATATCTTGAAGCTATTGGAGGACTCACTAAGAAGTTGAGTGCTCGAATGACGATTGCTGTATCAGATATTGACAGTGGTGAATTGAATAAATAGTGTGAAACCATTACATGAATTCAGTTAGACACAATTGTTCAGAAACCTCACATAATTGAGAGACCTTCACACCTACTAAACGCATTGATTTATTGCGGTCTCTTTTTTGTTCGAAAATATCAATTGCTACTTTTTCCAATAATGATGTATCATCAGACTCCACAGGTATGCTTCTACTGCGCTGGATGGTTGAGTAATCACTATAGCGCATCTTCACTGTTACAGTTTTGAATCTGAGAGCTTTCTTTCTTAGTTTGTCACCAATTCTGGTGCACATCTTTCTCAAGGCTTCATGAAGATAGTCAATTTCCTCAGGTTCAATATCTTTCATGAATGTTCGATCCTTACTGATTGACTTTCGAACTCGGGGTCCATTGTCAATGATAGGTCTTTCATCAATACCTCTAGCTCTTCGGTGTAACCAGACAGAGCTACGACCCATTGCTGGCCAGAGTTCAGGTATTGTCATGCGTTGAATCTGTCCTAGTGTTTCAATTCCAAATTTCTGAAGCCGTTCTGCAGTTTTCTTTCCAACTCCATTTAATGCATCTACTGATAATGGGTCCAGAAAATTTTCTACATCAACAGGATCAGGTCCAACAAGAGTAATTCCTCGTGGTTTATTCATTCCTGTGGCAATTTTAGCTACAGACATATTTGGTGCGATTCCAATTGAACAAGGTAATGAAGTACGTTTACGGATTTCCTCTTGAATTTCAAAGGCCAACTCACGGGGATTCTCATACAACTCGGTTGCCTCACTAACATCAATGTAGGCTTCATCAATACTCGCTCTTCTTACCCTTCCACCATCTGCAAATTCTCGAAGGATCTCCATGAATTCATCAGATGCTATAGAATAGTTTTCAAAGGAACCGCTCACAAAAGTTGCCTCTGGGCATAAGCGATATGCTTGAGAAACCGGCATTCCAGAATGGATACCTTTGGCACGTGCTTCATAGGATGCAGCTCTAACGACCCCACGACCCGTTCCTCCTTTCGGGTCATGACCAACACAAACAGGCCGACCCACTAGTTCAGGATGAATTCTGTATGCCTCTACAGATGCAAAAAATGCATCCATGTCTATATGCATGATCCAACGAAACAACTGGTTGACCTATATTACAGATGTGAATATCACTATTCTCAGTTTCTAGAGAATAGAATCCAGAGAAACGAACAATAATAGCAGGGAGAGTTGACCGAATATATTTTCTCAATTGTGTCTATATTTGTTTTACATCCTAGAGAAGTCTATATTGGAAAGATTTCATATCGGAAGTACCCCCACCAAGCAATATCCAGCGAGTGATATTTTTAATGACAGACAATCTTCAAAAAGACTCCTTCTCAGACCTGAGTCAGGAAGAGCAGGCATTAAGATATAGAGCCTTAGTAGATTCGATGAATGACGGTTTTGGTATTATTGATAATGAAGGGATGTTCACGTATGTAAATAGGAGATTTGCTGCCATTCTTGGATTCAAACCAAAGCATATGATTGGTAAACAAGTTAATGATTTCCTTGATGAAAAAAATCGAAAGATTATCAAAAACAATATACGAAGAAGGACTGAAGGGCAATCAACACAATATGAATTAGAATGGACTAAAAAATCAGGCGAACAAGTTCCAACCATTGTTTCTGGAGCGCCCTTGATAAGCATTGATGACCAAATACAAGGATCGTTTGCAGTTGTCACAGATATCACTGAAATAAAACAATCTCGCGAAGCACTTGAGGAAAGCTCGGAGATGATGAAAAGAATTTTCGATGAATCGCAAATAGGTATCGAACTGTTTGACAAAGAGGGAATCCTGATTACTGCCAACAAGGCGACACTTGATATTTTTGGAGTATCGGATGTAAAACAAATAATTGGTTTCAGTCTCTTTGATGATCCAAATGTACCAAATGATATCAAAGCCAAGCTCATTCGTGGAGAGGCAGTCCAATATGAATCTGAGTTTGATTTTAATATAGTAAAAGAGGCAAATTTCTATGAAACAAGTCGTTCTGGAACCATAATAACTGATTCATTTATCACACCACTTGGCATTGATAATAACAACGAGTTGCACGGATACCTATGCCAAATTCATGAGAAGACTGAACATAGGCGAACAGAGGAAGCCTTAGAAGATACCGAGAAACGCTACCAGCTACTAGCTGAAAATGTTACAGATGTAATTTTTACTTCTGACCTTGAGCTCAATCTAACATACGTGAGTAAATCTGTTGAGCTTCTTCTTGGATATACAAATGTTGAGCTGGATGGAATGTCACTTATTGAGCTCATGTCGCCAGAGTCTGTATGGATTGCAATTAAAGCAATTCGAGAAGCACTTGAGTCGGAGAAAGACACAGACAATATTCATCCTAGAGGAGACCAGCCACCATTAGTAATTCAACTAAAGAGGAAAAATGGTTCACAAGTCTGGGTAGAAGTTACTAGAACATTCATACGCGATGAACACGATACACCCATTGGAGTTCTTGGTGTAGCTAGAAATATTGAGGAACGAAAACTTGCTGAAGCAACTCTCATAAATTCTGAACTAAAGTATCGAACCCTAGTTGATCAATCCTTTCAAGGAATAATGATTATTCAAGCAATCCCATTATCAATTCTATTCACGAATCCTGCTTTTGCAGGGTTTCTCAATCGCAGTGTAGAAGAGGTACAAGCTTTTACCCCTGAGGAAATCCAATCAATGATTCATCCGGAGGACTTCGTTACGGTGATGAGTAGACTTCAAGAGCTTATGGCGGGAGAAGAACCAGAACCAATACCTATGACAATAAGAGTTTTTCAAAATGATGGGGAAATGCAGTGGCTGGAGATGTTTGGTCGACGTGTTGAATTCGATGGAAAGTCAGCACTACAATTAGTTGCAATGAATGTAACTGATTGACTTCATGCTGAAACACGAATACGAACTCAGAAAGAAAGAGCAATGCTTTATCTTGATTTGATGTCACACGACTTTCGCAATCAGCTCCAGATCATTCTTGGAAGTACTATGGTTATGGAGGCGCGGCTAGACGATCCTGATGATAGGCGAATATTGGGACAAGTTGTATCTGCTGTAGAGAGATGTCAGAGAATGATATCAAAAGCAAAGGTCACCGAACCTCTGATGTCTGTACCGTTGAAACCTAGAAAAATAGCCCCCACACTTGAAGCGGTCGTAATGGATCAGATGGAGCAACACAGTGATGTTGATATCGCAATTACTTTGAAGGCCTCAGATGCGATTGTAGATGCAGATGAGTTCATGGGACAGCTCTTCATCAATTTGATTGAAAATGCTATAGAGCACAACCCTAAAAAAGAACGTCAAATATGGGTCAAGTTAAGCAAAAGCGGAAAGGGTTATGAGATTTCAGTGGCAGATAATGGATCTGGAATCTCAGAATCGCTGAAAAAAGAGATATTTGATATAGCCAGAAGGTATGGAGGATTTGGTTTACATCAGTCAAAACAGATTTGCGATAAGTACGGCGGTCATATTAGTGTTAGAGACCGTGTAGGTGGAAAGCCCGATGAGGGTGTAGAGTTTATTGTTTGGATTCCAAAGAGCCAAGTAGGTAATTCTAAGTAATCAGCTTTGAATATATTTCGAAGAACTCAGAGAGGTCAATATTCCCACCGCTAATAATAACGCCAATTTTGTAGTCAGAGAAACCTTCACTCATCTTCAGTAGACCGGCTAGAGCCACTGCTCCTGAAGGTTCGACAACTAACTTCATTCGTTCCCAAAACAACCTCATCGAATCAAGTATTTCCTGTTCTGTGACAAGTATGATATCATCTACATGTTTCTTGATAACTTCGAAAGTAAGTTCACCCAATTGAGTTCGAAGCCCATCAGCAATAGTATTGGGATTCACACTCGGGAAGATCTTGTTTGCTTTGAAAGAGCGGTATGCATCATCTGCGTTTTGTGGCTCTACAGCAATCACTTTGGAATTAGGACAGAGCCCTTTTGATGCAATTGAGGTGCCACTCAAAAGCCCCCCTCCTCCAACTGGGCAAAATATGTAATCGAGTTGACCTACCTCCTCAATAAATTCTAGAGCCGCAGTTCCAGCACCTGCAATAATTCGGTGATCATTGTATGGATGAACCAGAGTGAAACCATGCGTTTCCACCAACTCATTTGCAACTGATGCGCGACTCTCAGTTGTGTTCTCACAAAACACAACCTCAGCACCATACCCCTTTGTTGCAGCAACTTTGACCGCTGGCGAGTTTTGAGGCATTACAATTGTTGCATGTACTCCAAGTATCCGTGCGGCTAAAGCCAAAGCTTGAGCATGATTCCCTGAACTGTGAGCAATTACGCCTCGTTTACGCTCATCCTTAGTCAACTGTGAAACTGTATTGAAGGAACCTCTAAATTTGAATGCACCAACTCTCTGAAAATTCTCACACTTGAAATAGACCTCACATTCAGTCATTCCATCAATAGTAGTGGAGGTCATAACCGGGGTCTTTACTATGTTGCCCTTGATTCGGTCATAAGCCTCTCGAATATCAGAGAGTTCCATCATAAGATTTGATTGATAGAAGCTCCAGAAAAGCATTACCTTGAAGAAATTCTCGAGGTCTCGAAACCCTTAACGCCCTCTTTGAATCCTATATGAGATACAATGAAAGGAATTCGAAGAAAAGAGAAAGCAATTGAGAGCGAAGAAGAAATGATTGCAATTCTTGAAACAAGCAAGTACATCACAATTGCAATGTGCCAAGATAATATTCCATACCTAGTAACTCTAAGTCATGGGTATGATAGAGAAGGAAATTGTATCTTTTTCCACTGTGCTCGTGAAGGCAAGAAGGTTGACATCCTTACTGAAAATAGTAACATCTGGGGGCAAGCAATAATTGACCACGGGTATGCAGAAGGTGCCTGTGACCATCTATATGCTACAACTCAATTCAAGGGCAAGGTTTCTTTCATAGAAGATATGAAGGAAAAAGAACATGCTCTTAGAATTATGATTAATTCGCTTGAGCCACATCCTGAGCTGGTTTTAGAAGAACAAATCACTGAGAAATCGGTTCAGAGAGTTCACATAGGACGGATAGATATTGAATTCATGAGCGGTAAGAAATCCAAGGAAGTCATTATTCAACTGTAGATTTGGAAAGGTTCCGTAACAAGGAGATCGCTTCAGATACCCTTGCGATTGGCACAAAGAGATGATCATGATAGAAAGCAGAAACAACATTGGTACTAATTCCCGCTTTAGCCAGCACATCAGTCACAGCAGCAAGAAGTCCAACTGCAGCTAAATCTGAATGAATTGTGAGAGTGATGAGACCCCACACACTCTCGAAATGAAGGGAGAATTCCTCAGATTCGTCTTTAGTCACAATCACTGTGATAGATTCATCTTCCCGGAAAATAAGCTGAGGAATTGTTCCAAGGGTTACAAGGGTCGCTTCTGATACTGTAGCAAAGACATGCTCACCTGGTACACGCTTTGGTTCCAAATTCTTGAGTAGGAATTTAAGATCACGAGACCCCTTCATCATGCTTCACTTTTCCGAGTTCCCATATTTTTCCCAAGACACAATGTCATCTAGCGAGAATCTGTTGCTATCACGTTCTTGATCTCCGTAGCCAACAGAGATGGAACAGATAACTCGTAGTTCATCAGGAACACCAAGGAGTTCCCTGAACTTAGGTTCGAGGTCAGTATCACGAATACCCATCCAGCACGTGCTAAGCCCTTCATAATGTGCAGCCAATAGCATGTTCTGAACAGCATTGTGAGGATCTGCAAGATGATATCTGGGGTGTTTTGCAGGGTCTCCAAGAACAACAATTACGACAGGAGATTCAGCCATAAATCGTCCATAATTATGAACCTCGCCGAATTTCTTTCTCATTGCTTGGTCACGAACAACGATGAAATGCCAAGGCTGTTTGTTGGAAGCTGAAGGTGCCCATCGTCCAGCTTGAAGAATTGTATCAACTTTTTCGCTTTCTACTTCAGTTGATTTGTATTTTCTGATGCTTCTACGGTCTCTGATAGCTTTCACTACATCCATTGTAATTCAAACCTATTGCACATTCATGTTTTATGAAACCTGTGGTTAGTCCCAATACTAAGAACGCCTAAATCGTAAACCTAAAAGGCGGTATATTGATGCGCACGCTGTCAGATATTAGTCGGAGCGGATATTTATTCTAAAGACACAGCAAAAAGTACTCACCAGTGTAGGTGTTGACATTGGTTCATCCACATCTCACGTAGTGTTCAGCAAGATTGTCCTCGAAAAGAACACTAACGTCCCAACTGAAAAATTTGAGATTGTTGAGCGAGAGATACTCCATTCTGGACCAATACATTTGACTCCTTTCAAAGATCAATACAATATTGATTTTCATGCACTGAAAGACCTCCTACTTGAAGATTATAGAGCGGCTGGAATTGCGGTTTCCGACATTGATACTGGGGCAGTAATTATTACAGGGGAGTCAGCTAAAAAAGAAAACGCTGAGTGGATAGTAAATGAGCTAGCTGGAGAAACTGGTAAGTTTGTTGCAGCAACAGCAGGACCGAATTTTGAGAGTGTCCTTGCAGCCTTTGGTTCCGGAGCAGTTACTAGATCCGCAGACTCAGGAAAGACAATCATGAATGTTGATGTAGGTGGCGGTTCTTCAAATATCGCAGTCTGTAAGGAAGGAAGAGTTGTTGCGACTGCAGCAATTAATGTAGGCGGCAGACTCATTGCAACAGATGAAAATAATGTCATTGTTAGGCTTGAAGATACTGGGAAGGAACTAGCAGCTCTAATTGATATTCATATTGAATTAGGACAGGTCCTAGATGAAGGTAGTAAGCATCGAATTGCGGACGCTCTTGCAGAAGCACTCATTGAAAGTATCCAAGGCAATAGCTCTCTGAAGACAACTGAACTATTGATGATGACACCATCCCTCGATTTCAAAGATGATATTGATGAAATAACATTCTCTGGTGGTGTAGCAGAATTCATTTACAAAACCGAAGACACCAATTTCAACGACTTAGGTCTCATGCTTGCTCAATCGATTACGATTCAAGCTGAATCAGCAAAACTTCCCATTGGAAAACCAGACCAGCGAATTCGTGCAACAGTTATTGGAGCAGGTAATTTTAGTCTTCAAGTCAGTGGCTCAACAACATTTCTCTCATCTGGTTTAGACTATCCGATAAGAAATCTTCCAGTAGTGGTACCTCACACACCGAGAAGGAAAGCATCAGCTAAGAATATCACGAAAGCAATTACTGATGCGTTGAAGAGATTTGATCTTCAGGAGGGACAGGATAAAATGATTCTCTCTTTTGTTGATGCCGTGAGACCATCCTATGAGAACTTGATGGAATTCTCCAAAGGCGTTGTTGCAGCACTTCCTAATACAGTTTCGATGAATCAACCAATTATGATGTGCTTTGACACCGATATTGGAAACAGTGTTGGTAATATTATGCGACGTGAAACAGGAATCCCAAATGAGATTCTATCAATTGACGAAATCTCCCTGAAGGAAGGGGACTTCGTAGACATAGGTGCTCCAATAATAGAAGAAGTAGTTGTTCCAGTTGTAGTAAAGACCCTAGTCTTTGATTCAGAATAGTGTAGACTATTTTTCAGTGACGTAGACGGCGATTTAGTTGTCGTATTCTAGAAATGAATAAGTAGGTTACAGGAACAGTGATGAGCTCTTCACGATTACGATGCGGTTTTTCTGGAGTGGATTCAACAGGTTCTTCTTTCTGTTGTTCTCTATCATCTTTTTCCCACCACATCCTTGATTTATCATCTTTCCAAATGCGATCAACATAATCAACATTAGGTCGATGATATTTTACAAGAATGAATCCTACTACTTGTAGAAGTGGAATCGGGAGGGGTATTAGAAAGTAGAAGCCCAATAGCGGCATATACATTCCTGTCGATAGGAATAATGGAAATATACTACTAAAGACTGCCATAGATAACAATCTCTGCCGAGTAATAGTTTTTCGAATATACCTGTAGGTGTCTCTTACAAAAGCAAAATTAAAGGTGCAAATCAAGGCGGAAACAGGAATTATCGAAAAATCATTCATAGTGCTTACGAAATATAATTCTAAAGCACCTGAAGATCTATTCATATCAAAGCTTTGCATATGGCTCATTAAGGCTCTGTGTGAAAAGTCACCTCCCCGCACACTCCAAGAAGTTCAGTCGTTCTATATTATGTAGAATGACCTTGAACAACAACTCTCGACGCTGCTCT
>SDBU01002312.1_pt1 | contig 25597 bp, 21 predicted proteins | sample 2277071 | NCBI WGS metagenome assembly SDBU01 (sample SAMN10397929, study PRJNA504765) | marine sediment metagenome | isolation source: marine sediment core GS08_GC12, 126 cmbsf | place: Arctic Ocean: Gakkel Ridge, Loki's castle | collected 2008
AGCGCGTCTCGCAATATTATAGAACTCTTCAGGGTTGGCTATCTTAATTGACCCGGTTCCCCGCACCACCACCGCTTTGAGATTCTTCGAGCCCATCACTGCTCCCATTCCACACCTACCACCAGCCCTGGCATCATTGAATACCTTGGCAATCCGCACCAGGTGCTCACCGGACGGACCAATAGTGAGTTCAGAAATCCTTCTGTCACCCAGTTTTTTGGTAAGCAAAGCATGCGTGTCCCAGGTGGTTTTGCCCCATAAGTCGGAAGCATCTCTTAATTCAACATGGTCATCGTCGATCCACAAATAGACCGGCGTGGGAGATCGTCCGTAGAAGATAACCTGGTCATAGCCAGCAAATCTTAGCTTGGTGCCGAAGTCCCCACCGCCATTACCGTCACCGACTAGACCAGTCAGAGGAGCTTTAGCAGTTACAGCCCACCTTGTCCCACATGGTGCCACAGTACCGGAGAGCAAACTTCCTGCCACCATAAAGACATTCTCAGGGCTCAAAGGGTCGATGTCTGGTCCTACTTCATCCCAAAGGGTCCTGATATTGAACCCGCTCATCCCTAGGTATTCCCTTCTCAACCATTCTGGGGTCTCTTCTTTGACAATCTTGCCTTCCGTCAGATACACCTTGAGTCGTTGTCCTGTCCAACCATACATCTGCTTTATCCTCCTGTCTTTAGCTATTTACGAGAACCCTAATTTTGTTTACTCTCACACTTGTACAGTTCCTCTACTCTAGCTAACTCCTGAGGCTTAATGTATACCAAACTGGTATTTTACATCACTTCCCACTGATTGTGAATAGGGATAGAGCTTCGTATGAAACTCTATCCCTATATCTATTCACATGCTCTCAGCAATACGTGATTTAATGTCCCAATTCCTTCTTTAGATCCTGGTCGACCCAGGCGAAGTTCGGGATACCCACCACACTACCAGCACCAGAAGCGCCAAGAGACATCTCACCGTTGTAGTGCTTTAGCCATGGCTGCCAGAAGGTGTAATTATACTCAGACGGGAACCCTATGACGTAGGCCTTCTCATTAACGTAGTTCGCTAAATCCTGTGTTGCCTTTATTAGCTCGGCTGAGTCCAGTATTAACCCCAGCTTTTCATAGTCCGCCTGTATCTTAGGGTCGTTAATATTGCCATGGTTTCCTGGGAATCCGTGCTTCAGTACGCTGCCAAACAGGTAGAAAATGGACGTATTCATCTGAGTCGTGAAGGTCGCCCCTGGGAAGGTATGCCCCTGGGATATGCCATTAAAGGCAGCCGACTCAAGTACCTTGATGTTTACAGTAACGCCGATGTCAGCAAAGTAGCCTTTAAGTAAAGCCAGCTCCTCTGTAAACTGGTTAATGGTTATTATCTCTATCTCAAAGCCATTGGGATAGCCGGCGTCAGTAAGCATCTGCTTTGCCTTTTCCGGATTATATGAGTACAATTCCTGGAGGCTAGCCGGCATCTCCGGGATAGTCTGGTAGTACCCTGAGTGCTCTGGCCGGAGCGGGTGGCATACTATTTCGCCCTTACCATCCATGTAATCGGCAAGTATTTCGTCAAAGTTAATAGACATCTTCATGGCTTGCCGAACCTCTAGGGTACCCCACGGGTCGTCGCCAGCTTTAAAAAATATGCCAGGAGGCCTGTCATTTAGCTTAAGCCTATACAGCAGCTCAGGATTAGTCTGCATTAAAGGCGGCGCATCCAGGCGGAGAACGGTATGTTTTTGGTCAACCTTACCTGTCCGTAGTGCCGCCAACTGGGTAGCCTCATCCTTTATGAGCAGCGTAGTAAAGCCATCTGCATATGGTAGCTGATTTTCAGGGAAGAAGGGGTCATGGTACCAGTAGTCAGGGTTTCTTGTAAGACTTACGGAGCTGCCAGAGACGTAGTCGCTAAAAATATAGGGACCACTTCCTGAATGATTTCTCCAATCATTATAGTCGACTCCCTCCATTTCCTTCGGTATTATCCTAGCATTCGACATGTACTGATGGAGCCAACGTATGTTTACGTAAGGCTGTGTTATCTTCAGCGTCCATTTATCAACGGCTTCGACTATGAGGACATCTTCTCGTGCCTCACCAGGTGGCAGATACATTTCACCCCCGACAGTATCCTGAAAATACTTCCAGGTGAATACCGCATCACTGGAATCCATCTCTCTCCCATTTGCCGGCGGCTTATCCTGGAAATGAACCCCTTTTTGTAGGTGGATGATAATGGTTAACGGGTCGGGTTTTTCCCAGCTTTCAGCCAACAAGGGCGCGTAGAAGTGAAAAGGAAGGTAACTGATGCTCATTACTGTTTCGCCTGTGCCTGTTGGTCCTCTATAAAAGTCTGGAGAAAGATAGTGGTCATATACTGCGAAGATACTCCCCCCTCCGGACCAATAGGCTGGATTAAAGTTGATATCTTCGGTTTCGTAAAGGTTAATCCACCCACCATATTGGGGCTTCTCCATCGTTTTGGTGACTTTAGATCCATCCAGCTTCGTCAGGGTTAGCGTCACCATCTCTTTCTCTTTTACCACCTCTTCCTCGGTGACCACCTCTTCCTCGGTGACTGCTGGGGCACAGGATGCCAAAACCAGAGATAGCACCATTAAACAACTCACCATCAGCCATACAATTCTTCTCTTCATAGTTATGTTATTCTCCTTTCTTTAGTTGTTTACCAGAACGGTCATTTTGTTCACTCTCACATTACTACACCTCCTCTATCCTAGCTAACTGCTGGGGCTTAACGTAATACTGAACTGGGATTTTACATCATCTCCCACTGATTGTCAAGCTTGAATTTAGCTTTCTAATTGCTATTTCTTCGCCTTTACTCCTCCGTAACGCCCTAGACCACCTCTCAGCCTGGGGTCCAGTATGTCTCTCACTCCGTCTCCCAGCATGTTGATACCGTATATCGCCATAGCCAGGGCAAGTCCAGGCCAGATAGCCAGCCACGGGACCAGCAGCATAAATCTACGTCCTTCAGCGCTAATCATACCTCCCCAGCTAGGGGTGGGCGGAGGTATGCCGAATCCCAGGAAGCTCAAGGTAGCCTCAGATCGGATGGCGCTTCCCATATATATTGTAAAAATGATAATTAAGGGAGCCATAATATTAGGCAGCATATGACGGGTAAGTGTTCTCATAGGTGGACTGCCAATAGCACGTGCTGCCTCCACATAGACATTCTCTTTAATGGCAATAACAGCGCTTCTTGTTATCCTTGAGCTAGAGATGCCACCGTATATCCCTAAGACTATAATCACCTGCACCAGACCAGGCCCTAACAAAGACATTACGGTTAGTATAAAAAACAGCCACGGAAAGCAGAAAAAGGCATCAACAAACCGCTGCACGATTATGTCATACTTACCGCCAAAGAACCCAGAGGGAACGCCTATAATCACAGCAATCAGCACGTTAAGGGAAGCTGCAGACAGACCGACAATCATAGAAATACGAGCCCCGTGGATAATACGACTCAGCTGGTCTCGTCCCAGGTTGTCTGTGCCCATGATATATTGGACTGATGGTGGCTCCAAGCGGTCTTTCAGGTGAGCTTCATTCACTCCATAAGGAGCCAGGAAGTCAGCGAAAATGCCAGTGAGAAACATGAGCAAGACGATGATACCGCCTGCAGTACCTAGCGGCTTCTCCTTGACCAATCTTACAACCAGGTCAACCATAAAGGGTGGCCTTTTTCGCTCCTTAGCTTCTGTTGGGAGCTGATTGGCTCTGCTGTCACTCACCTTTCTTTCTCCTATTCGTAATGAATCCTGGGGTCAAGATAGGCATACAGTAAATCTACAGCTAGTATGCAAAATACCACAACGACGCCTAAAACCACGTTTATTGCAGAAATAACTGGGTAGTCTCGCTTATTGAGAGCTTCGATCATCAATAAGCCCATCCCAGGTAGGGCAAATATCGTCTCCATCACCACCGAGCCTGAAATCAAAACAGGTAAACGACTCCCTATTACGGTGACCACCGGGATTAGAGCATTCTTTAAGGCATGCCTCATGACGATTGTCCTCTCCGAAAGTCCTTTTGACCAGGCAGTCCTGATGTAATCCTGCCTCAATACCTCAAGCATCATGGTGCGTGTCATTCTCATGGTTGTTCCCGAGGCGAACATGCCCAGAATAGTAGCCGGGATTATGAATTGTTCTAGATTTCCTATCGGATTCTGGGTGAAAGGAATGAGCTGCATAGGTGGCGCCCAACCCCACCAAACCGAGGGGAGAACCATCACTAGTGTCCCCAGCCAGAAGGTGGGAATAGTAATGCAGGCTATGGCCAAGCTACGCCCTATATAGTCGCCTGTAGTATCTTGACGTATCGCTGAATATATGCCTATGGGCAGGGCTATGAGCAGGCCTACCACAATGCCTAGCAAGCTAAGCTCAAAGGATACCGGGATTCTGTGCATTAGTTCCGGGCCTATAGGCTGGTTTGTCCACAATGACTTTCCAAAGTCGCCACGCAAAATTCCGCTCATCCAGCGCCCATACTGGACGTGAACTGGCAAGTCCAGACCGAGCACATGTCTCAGCGAGTCGAGGCTTCTCTCTTCCGATGCCCATGCTGCGCTACCCTCCCCTGCCTGGGCTATTATCTGGTCTATTACGTCGCCTGGAATGAGGCGAGCTAAGCCGAAGACTAACATAGTCACTATGAGCAGGGTGGGTATCATTAGGAGCAATCTTCTGATTATATATGCTCTCATAGAATTCCCATAATTCTTAATAGATGGATTTGTTAAAGAATATTAAATCATCCGTCCATTTTTGTCAAGTAGATGTTCTCGTTCAATACCTTAGTGACACATGACCTCCTCTCTCGATTTTTGTTGACATTGCTTGATAAACGCCAGAGGCGTTAGATACTCTAAAGTTTGATGTGGTCTTATTTCATTATAGGTTTCCTCCCAATGCATTAATTCAATCCTTGGTTCTGCCAGCTCGAAGGAGCTGTCGGTTACTTCGTAAAACTCCTCGCTGTGGGTTCTGTGCGCCCGCTCTACATAACCATTGAGCTCTGGCGAGCGCGGCGGCAGGATAAAGCCTAATATTACGCCGCTGGCACTCCTCTTCAAACTCGGCTCCACCTCCGCTAGCGAGCTTATTTTTCTTTAATCTCCGCTGGCACATCATCGCTTTTCATGATTGCTGCTACCTTTGCCTAAAACCTTAATGTGCCTTTTCTCGCTATTTACATCGCTAAGCTTCATACTGACTAGCTCTGAAATCCTAACGCCTGAGTCTAGGAACACTAAAACTATGGCACGGTTTCGGCTAGCTAAGAATTTGCCATTATGTATATAGTCATAATCACAAACTGCTAGCACCCGCTTGATTTCCTCATTCGTGTATGGGGTTATGACCTTGGGTTTTGGCTTAGCTACGTTTATCCTAAGGAAACTTTCCTGGATCGCCCAATTGAAAAAACAAGGGAGGACGATGAAGTTAATGATGGATGGTTGAAAAGGAAGTTTTCCACTGAGAACTCTCAGAGCCGTTGTCTTTAAGCCCTCAGCGATGGGTTTCGGTAGCTACATAACCTAGGAATTCTTTGATGTGCCATTCAGTGAGAAGCTTGATGTCATCAGACCAGCCTTGCTTATCAGCATACCAAAATGAAGCGTTTAAGATTTTGCCGGTAGTACTCTATTGTCTTGGGGCTTTTTCCTTCAGTTTGTTTAGAAAGGACGAATCCCTTCCCCAGGGATTTGAGGGATGTCCCCGGTGATGCATCTAGTTTGAATGACACAACCATTGTTCATTTCGCGGACCCGCCTTTTTTCTGCTATTCAGGTGGTCTAGACTGTATTTTGCCACCTTTGGTTTTTCGGACAACTAAGGTGGCTTGGCCAGCAGATTTCGCGCCTATGGTCGGGGCGAGAGGATTTGAACCTCCGGCCACCTGAACCCCATTCAGTAAATCACCCTATTATCCACTATTTACGAAGCTAAACTGCTGTTTTCTGTTGTTAACTAGTTTGAAGCTAAAAAACACTTTTGACTACTTCACTTGGAAAAATTGGTTAGCAAAATGTTAGCAATTCTTAGACACCGATTCCACATTGTCCCGACGAAGTTCCTACAATGGTAACCAGGTCACGTCTTCTCGGTACCTGGAGTTTGGGAGTTTGGCTACAGTGAAACTGTCCTCTTCGTTGAAGAAAACTATCCGTTCTAGAATATCTTCCAGAGTATCCCTGGTCAATGAATTATGCTCGCCAGTTTAATTGCTTCGATCAGACTCTGAGGATCGGCTGTACCTTTTCCTGCTTTATCAAAAACAGTGCCATGGTCTACCGAGGTCCTGGTAATAGGTAACCCTAGGGTAACATTGACTCCGTAGACGATACCTAGCATTTTGATAGCGATGTGCCCTTGGTCATGATACATAGCAACCGCACCATCGAATTGCCCTTCTAGAGTGCGTAGAAACACTGTGTCGGGCGGAAATGGTCCGCTTGCATTAATTCCTTGGCATCGTGCTGCTTCAACTGCGGGCGCAATATATTTTAGCTCCTCATCCCCAAAGAGTCCGTTCTCCCCTGCATGGGGATTGAGACCGGCCACAGCAATACGGGGTTCATTTATGCCCATGCGGCGAATCGCTTCATCAGTGAGTTTGATTACAGCGAGTATTCTGTCTGGTTGTATTAGCTCAACGGCTTGACGTAGCGAGACATGCGTATTAACATGGGTAATGCGCAGTTGTCCTGAGACCAACATCATAGCGACGTCACGTGCCCCGCAAAGCTCAGCCAGCAGCTCAGTATGGCCATTGTAATGGTACCCAGCTTTGTTCAATGCCTCCTTACTTATGGCTGAAGTGACAATCGCATCACATTCGCCAGCCAGAGCCAGCTCTGTGGCAAGTTTTATATATTCAAAGGCAGCCTTCCCTGCCATAGGATCAACTCTTCCCCTGGATAAACGGTTGAGTTCAATATTGTGCATTTCAATAATATTGATGACACCATGGCGGAACAGGGCTTCTGATATTTTATCGATTGGTCTTATCTCGCCGGATACTTGGGTGATTTCTAACGCTGCAGCCATCGTGGCTGCGTCTCCAACCACGATGGGTCGGCATTCCGCGGTGATTTCTGGATTCACCAGAGCTTTACTGACAATTTCTGGTCCAGAACCAGCGGCATCACCCATAGTGATAACGAGAAGCGGTTTATATCCTTCATTCATGTCAAATGTCCCCCCTCCAGATATGATATGGACTTCACTAGTGAAGCCTCAGTGCCAAAACCACCCGACTTAGTCACCACCCGCATACCTGCATGTTGACCACTAATAAGTTTCCCCGCAGGAACACCTGGTTCAACTTCTCCACAAACCAGAATGGCGGCTACCGATAATCGGTGGCAGACCTCCACAGCAATGTCTCCCCCGGAGAGTAAGATGCCAGCAAAGCTCTGAGAGTCCAAGATACCGGCTACTACCTCAGCCATAATAGCGGGTATTAAGCGTGTTAAGGCCGGTACATATTGGGAAAAGGCGGAGGATAGTGCCAGCCCTCTCCCCTGGCAAAGAAGACCCTTAGCCTCATCTACCAAACGTGCGACCCCATTAGGAAAGAGATTCTCTATGTTAAGATGCTCAACATCCAAGTTGAAGATCGGAAGCCTAAGTTCATCTTTGGCTCTCAATAATTGACGGCCAGCTACCTCATTGCGAGTACCGATGACCACCAGCACTCGCCCTAATTGCAGGCTTGAAAGTGTTGACCTACATGCTTGGGGCACTCTAGGCAGTAAGACTTCTAATTCTCTAGCCAAGCCACCTGACCCGCATAGGAGCCAGCGGCCTTCAGCCAAAGCTGAAGCCTTAACGATACAAGCAAGATGAGATTGCTTTGTAACATCACAAACAACTGTATTTTGAGGCATTTCGCAAATTTTGTGGTAAAGCTTCTCTGGTCCAGCCTCAATATACTCGACTCCTACGCAAGCCACCTTGTACTTGGTAGACTGTTCCAACAAGGTTGGGATATGCCCTTCCTGTACTGGGTTTACTGGATCGTGCGAAAAGCCCGTTTGAGCCACACTAACTCCATTCACTAGCAAAACACCATCCACAGTGGTTCTCCCTACTGCTGGGAAAGCTGGAGCCATAATCAACTTCTCAGCAGCTATTTCTTCCATAGCTGCTTCCAGCTCAGCACCGATATTACCTCTCAGTGTGGAATCTATCTTCTTATAAACTAACTTTCCCTTTAGGCTTTTAACTGCCTGTCTCACCTTTTCAGCCGCTGTCTTGGTATCGTCAGTTCGGCTGTTCGTATCAATAACCACTACATCTGCGATTGAAGAGAAATCTTGCTCCAAAATCACGACAGTGCTGAAGCCACGGCTTGCAAAGTAGCCACTGCTGTCCATGGCTCCGGTAAGGTCATCAGCTACGATACCCAACTTCTGTGCTTCCACAGTTCTTTCCCCAAGGATAAAGCAATATTTTGCCTGCCTCCCCACTCTTAGCCAGCTCGAAGGCATCTTTGAATTCAGATAAGTAGAAACGATGAGTTATCACTGGCATAGGATCAAACTTGCCGGACTCAAGCAGGTTTTGCATGTCCCACCAGGTTTGCCACATTAGCCGACCGGTGCTACCAAATACCCGGGCTTCCTTATAAATTATATCCTCAGGTAGGTTCAACTCCACTGGTGCCGATGGTAGACCTACCAGACTTACCCTGCCTCCCCGCCGCAGTACCTGAAAGGCCATTCTAACTGCTTTGCCATTGCCGCTAATCTCTATGGAGACATCCACCCCTCTGCCCTTGGTAGACTTGAGAATAGCTTTAGCGGCATCTGTCTTGGTTGGATTAATTAAGATAGCATTAGGAGCGAATCGGGGAACCATATTTAATCGGCTTGGAACTGGCTCAATAGCGAATATCTGGGTAGCGCCCCAGGCAGCTATCGAACCAAGCCCCAACAGACCAATGGGTCCGCAACCAAAAACAGCCACGCTCCGGTTATTTATTTCTCCCTTGAGGATTCCGTTGACTGCCACCCCCCATGGTTCCAGGATGGCTCCGAGATCGGGATTAGTACCCTCAGGCAGTTTCCAGCAAGAGACCGCAGGAATTTTAGCGTACTCAGCAAAAGTGCCATTGGTGTGAACGCCAATAATCGCCATGCTCTCACAGATATGCTGGGCTCCAGTCCGGCACTGATAACATTCCTCGCAGGGGATGTGGGTCTCCACAGCCACTAAATCGCCTCGCTTAAGGGTCGTCACTCGCTCCCCTACGCTCAGTATTTCACCGCAGGTTTCGTGACCAAAAATCATCGGCGGTTTGACCCGGGCTTGGGCATATGGGGTCCACTCATAGATATGAATATCGGTACCACATATTGCGACCGTATTTACTTTAATTAAAACATCCTTCGGTCCTATGTCGGGAGTCTCGAGATCCATAAGCTCAGCTCCTTGAGCACTCCTTGCCTTCATCAATGCTTTCATAGTATTCAGCCTCACGTCGAACTTATGACCTAATTCTATTCACACAGGTTTTGACTATATCTCTGTCTATTTCGATTTCAGTATAGAGCTCGTTATCTAAGGTCTTCTATTACTAGTAACTAGATTTAGTAAGTCGTTACCATCTAATGAATGAAAGCTGATGTCGTTTAAGTATTGCGAACATTGAGTCCGGTGGGATCAGTATACATATGTCTGGGTTCATTTTCGTGTTTCAACCTTCCATTGAGAGCCAAACGTTTACCATCTGGCCCAGCTCTTCCGATTTCCTACACATTCGAAGCGAAATCTCCCTTCCTGCCTAGGGTAAACCAGTTCTCTAGGAATGTCAATGCACCGCTCAGTTCTCCGCAAATATCCGACAGTCTGTCTCCTTTTTCACAAGTGGGGGGATCATGTCTAACCTCATGTGTGGTCTATGGTAATGATACCTCTTGAAAAAGGATTCTACCAGTTGTGTGCACTCAGCTAAATTCGTCAGGGCGATAATTCTGCCAACCCAGGCATTCTTTCCTCACGGTGCGGTTGAAACTCTCGATGTAGGACTGCTCGTTCTTGCGGTAAGGTCTGGCTACCCGATGATTATCACAGAAGAATAGGGTGTTATTGGTGAATTCTGCCTTGAACTCTGGCCCACCATCGGTTTGAAGAAGATGAGTATGACCACCGAACCTCCGTCTCATACTCTGACACAGGAACTGACACCCGTACTCGGCGGTTAGCTCCGGGGCTAAGAGAACATCAGCTTCCTTGGTGAAAATGTCGATGGTGGTAAAGGCAAAAGGACCTCCGAAGTCTAGGGTATCCATCTGACTACTTTGTGCCCTAAATGCCGTAATCCCATTGCGATGCCCGGTCCGTTGGCATATAGCACAAGATGCCCTATACTGTGGTCATGAGATTCCAGGTCCTTCTTAGAAAAGAGGCGAACACGTCATGATTTCAAGACCACCGCGCCAAGCGAAGATGATCACTATAACTATCGAGGCTGGATTAAGGAGGGAAAATGAAGAAGATCGAAGGGGTTCAACAGTATAAGCAGAAAGTGACCCAAGGACCACAAAACGAAGGTGGTGAGAGCTTAGTTCTCTCTGTATGCCTGGTTTTGGTTCAATACCGAATTCTGGCTGCGTCTGTAAGGCGTCCTCCAGAGCCGCCATGACCGCCAGCACAATGTCTTCTTGCCAATGGCGAGCTGTGGGAAGTCACGCAACCGGAAGATGTCTCTTAGCTCGGTTTGCCTGCTTTCGCAGCCTAAAGTCAAATGCCTCTCGTTAGGTGATCAAACGCGTGGGTCGGTAGTCCTGAAGCTCTCACGGAACTGGTCAAGCGAATGATAAAGGAAGCCGCATCAACGGGTAATAGTGAAAGGCAGCGTAGAACTGAACCGAGGAAGCAGCACTTTCAACATAATGATAAAACTACACGCGGTCGAGCCGTACCTCGATGGCAGGATAAAAGAAAAGGAACTCCGTGGGTTCTTTGCCGCGGTTGGCCAGCATGTGTTTTATTCCTGCTGGTGCCAATATCACATCGCTCGGATCCAGAGTACAGGTCTCACCTCCCAGAACTGCAGTCGCTGTCCCTCTAGTTATAACTATCGCCTCCTCAACCCGGTGGGTATGTATTGGAAGCTCTGCACCCGGGTTCATGATAACCTCGCCCAAGGTAATCGCCCCGGACCCTCTGTCAGGGCTGACCAGTACCCTCCGCCTAATGTTTTCGACAAGCCCAGAGGTAAACTTGATCTCAGCACTTCTTATTATAGGCATCCCTAAGCCCTCCTATCGTAAGAATTCAATGGTGCCACTATTTTACAATATGAAGGGAGACCTTTCAAAGGACTGAGAGAAATGTATGTTTATCTGGTGACCATGAGCGTAGCAACAAGCGCATTCTGCGAAACGTCAAAATGTTGAACAGACACTTCTGTTACATGGTGAATGCTGGTTCATAAGCCACTGACTGAATAATTCTGTCAGCGGTTAATTCTGTCTCGGTTGTTCCACTAATAGCCAGCCATACACTGCCTTCAGCTCCGCAGACACCACCACCGGCTATCAGTTCTGCGGTAACACCGGCTAACAATGACAGTGAATCAATCTCAGTAAATACCTCGCCCGGTACGGGAAGGAGCCGGAGGCCTTTCGCTCCAGGTGCATTCAGTCTTATGGCCAACTCATTCAGGTCCCCAGATATGCGCTTCTCCAGCCCCACTGGCAGTATCAGACGAACTCTTCGGCCTACCGCGGCCTGCAAAGCAACGATTATCGTTCCACCTTGCTGAACGCCAACCAAGACGGCAGCTCGCTTGTGCATTAGATCAAGAGCATTAGCGCCCTTCAAAATAATATCGCCTTCTTTTAGATCATCTGCCACATCATAAATGGTCTTGCCTCGTTGCCAAACGCCATCCTTGATAACCACGTCACCTGGGAATCCGCTCTCATCAGAGAGCCGTCCGGTTTCAGTAGTCTTGTAAGTGGGAGGTAAGATAATTCCCCGGAAGAACCTGCTCCTCGTGAGATTACCTTTCTCGCCTATAGTAGACAATATCTCTTCTGCTATATAACCATTGGTAGTACCAGCTATAATCACAATGGTGCCGCTCTGGAGAGTACTTTTTATTGCAGGGTGTACTGCCATTGCTTTACCTATCAAGCACTTTCCCGCAGATGGCGTGAGCATAAACTGCCTCATAGCTTCACCTCACTGGATAATTCCAATCACTCGGATTGCCGATATTGGTGATGAAATCATAACACATCTGGCCAATTAAAAAAAACATAGGACATTTGTTACACAACTGAACATTCTGCGTATTTGTTGGATATTTTTCTCTTACCAAAGGGGACGATACCTAGAACTTCCCAGCAGCCTAAGCCTGATTGGCCGGGTAGAGTCTTTTAACATTATTAATTCTTCATCGCTTTGTGCCCGGCTATCTGGAAAACTACTGGTATCAAAATCAGTTGCATAAGTATGCCGGGCCAGCCCTGTTTGATAGCAGACCAGACTGAAAAGAAAGGGCTTGTCTCTAATCCCAGAGGACTGTGAATTTCTCCTGAAACGAGGTAAATGACAAGAACAGCTAATAGCAGTGCCAGGCGCCCGCCTGCCATGGCTCCCAGCAACGACCATATTACTCGCAAACTGAATTTCTCACGCAATATTCCGGCTAGCAGACCGTAAGCTGAGAGTTCAGCCACTAACTGAGGTAAAACCCGCAGAAGAGGCATCCCAGATATGGCATAGCTAGCAAGAGGAGTAAGCAGTCCGACAACCAAACCTGCCTGCCAGCCAAAGGACAGTCCGGCTATCAATACGAAAATATGCATCGGCAGATAAGTAGCACCACCCAGATGAAATCGGTGAAACACCCCGGGTACCAGTACATTTAGCGATACGAAGACGGCGATGAGAGCATACCTACGGATATCAGTATACCTCAGAACCAGGGGAACAGGTTCAGCAGTAATTACAATCCTTCTAATCATTGATAACCCCCCTACACAGCTAAGTATTAGTGGTTATTTGGACAGCATTTCCCAACTAGCCTTCCTGTAGAATATCCTCAAGCCTCCTAGCAAAGTTCTCACTCTCCACATCATCTGTAACGAACTGTATCTGGGCAGGTGACGTAATCCCCAAACCTAGCTCCACTGCCCTGGCAATTTGTTCCTGCTTAAAGATCTGCCCCCGGCTTACCTCGGGAGTAGTACCTAGGGATCGCAAGATGGCTACTCCCACCGCATCAACTGCCACCCTGTCAGTGCCGGCAAGTATCACCATAGCCTCTACCCGGGTACCCCTAGCCGGCCCCCCATCGATAAAGGCCTCCACCCCGTCCAGCACAATAAGATCGGGTGAATATGCAGTATTAATCTCGGCAATCATCTGCCGCTGGTAAGGTGACGTATGCAACTCACGCATATAGGGATAGCCGCTTCTGGGCACCATACCCACAGAGTTTTTTAAGGAAAGAGTGAAGTGACCACCATAGGCATGCGTTTTAAGACAACAGGTCTGTACGATGGATTCTGCCTCGATGTAGGCTCGTGGAAAGTGGAAGCCGTCCTTCCAGTGGCTATCCTTGGGATGCAAGTGAATCCACCCATCTGCGTTAAGCTCTTCAAGGTTGAGTATGTCGAAGCCCAGCTTCTTAGCCAGGTCGAAGACATCCTTCTTTTCCATTACTTGGTATGTAGTATCCCCTGGCCCACTGCGTTCGGCTAGTGTAATCCGAGTAGCCCCCATCTCCTGAAGGGTCGTGACTAAAGCATGTAAGGTGTCGTTGTGCGTGGAGCCAGGTGTTGGATCGGCCGTATTGAAATTAGGCTTGAGGGTAACTGCTTTTCCCTGGACCGGGTTAGACTGAAGCAAAGAAATGGCCCTCTGCACGCCTTCCATTCGGTCTTGGGTATGCACTAGGCTTATCTTGGTAATCGCAGTCCCCTTAACAGCAGGCACAGGCGAGTCCGTTGCGGTCGTTGGCGGAGCAGGCTCGGGTGTCGGCCCAGTTCTCCTCAGGCAGGAGGACACGAAGGAGAATAGTAACGCCAATGCTCCCAGCAGTGTAATGCTCTTCAAGAACTCTCGCCGTTCTAGAAATCTTCCCCGCTGGCACTGTTCAGGTTCCCCGTCGCGAAGCACTTTCTTCTCTTTCTGCCTAGTATTAAGCTAGAATTTCTCATATGAACTACTGTGGCTATGTTAAAACTCCTACCCGTTGCTGTCAAGGCTGCACGGTGCCAAGCAGATAGCTGAACAAAATGACGATATGTGCAATCCGAAAATATATCCCTGCTTTTTCGATCCCAAGTCTAACATTGTCACTGGGCCGATTTTCGAGGTCAGGTCACTTTGTTGCATTGCCTAGGCAGAATATGATTTTACCTTGCTCGTTGATTCTTCGTTCAAATCTGAGTAAAATATTCATCAACTATAGCTATATTCATTAAATGGAGGTTCATATGCTAAAGGTATTAGTAATATACTACTCCCGAAGTGGAAATACAGAACTAATGGCAAAAACAATAGCGGAGACTATTAAAGAAGAGAAATTAAATGTCGTGTGTAAAACAGTGGGGGATGCTAACCCAGACGAGTTATTAGAGATAGATGGGTTGGTTATTGGGTCACCAACCTACTATGGCACAATGGCTGCTGAGATAAAGAGTTTCCTGGACGGTAGTGTGAAACACCATGGAAAACTAGACGGAAAAGCCGGCGCGGCATTTGCTACAGCTAATGCAACGGGGCAAGAAACGACTGTACTCAGCATTCTTGAGGCTTTACTTATTCACGGCATGATTGTTCAGGGTGACCCCAGAGGACACCACTATGGGGTTACTTCTTTGGGTAAACCTACCGAAAACGATATACAGAGATGTAAACGGTATGGACAGCGATTCGCCAAGCTTGTAAAACAGATATCTTCCAAATAACCCTCCACCATCTTTGGGCATCAAGTCGGCTTACTCCGATTTTATGATTGAACCTTTTAGCGTTTCGTGCAACATGCAGAAGTAGGACCTTACCTATCAATCGTCCTTCTTTAAGCGTGTGTTTTGTATGTATGACTTCTACCAGTTTTGCTAGTGTCTAAATGAAATGATGGAACCCTACTAAAGCAGGTGCGCCGTGTTGATATGGTTTATCTCAGCAATCGCTTTCTTAGTGCTGGTAGTTTTAGTACTTGGCTATCGTCGACTTAACGTTCCGCGCCGAGTCAGTCCTCAAGAAGGCATCGAAGATATCGAAGCTGTCCAAGCCTATGACAAAATAAGCCGGTGGCCACAATTTCGACTCCTTAGAATGATGATTGTTGGTGAGTTAAAGAAGCATAATCCTAATGGTGTTTTGGTTGACGTAGGCTGTGGTCCAGGACATCTTGTAGTAGAGATAGCAAAGTCATTCCCGCGCTTAACTGTCATTGGAGTGGATATTTCAGAGGAGATGGTGCAAAAGGCGATTGACACTGTTTCCGGACTGGGTTTAGGTGAAAAGGTAAGTTTTCGTTGCGGAGACATTCAAGAACTACCGTTCGAAGATAACTCAATGGATTTTGTGGTAAGTACACTATCTCTACACCATTGGTCAGAACCCAAGCGCGCTATGGAGGAGGTCAATAGAGTCCTAAAGCCAAGAGGCCAGTTCCTTATCTTCGATGTGAGGAGAGATAGCCGGCGGCTATTCTACTGGTTAATTCGATTCGCTCAGACATTCATATTACCAGATGCGATGAAACACATCGATGAACCTACAAGTTCATTTTTGGCAGGTTACACGCCTACGGAGTTAGACGCTCTTATGTCTAGGTCACCATTTGAAGGATGGAAGGTCAAGCCGGGGACCTTTTGGACATTTATCTGGGGCAGTAAACCGTCGGCCTTGCTTCATTGGCAATCCTAAACAATAGGGCGGATTGTTAAATATCCAACATTAGCTTATTTTGTGACCTCTGGATTATTCAGCCACTTACTAAACAGTCTTTATCCAAAGGCTTTCATACCATTTATGATGCTCTTCGCCAGCAACCTTTCGGTACTTTGCAGTGGTATCGAAGCAGGCACAGCCTGAGCATAAACTCCGGGTCTTCGGCAGGCCTGCCGAAGTCAGGGGTATATCTATCCTTCACTAAATCGTGGACGAAAGAAAATTCGACCACCTGGTCTATCTTTCTGAGCAGGTGGTCTTGGGGGACTATCCGGTCATAAAGGTAGTTACCACTCATAAAGAATGAAGCTTGGGGCGATTTGGGTTTTAGCGTTGTTTCCTCCTTGGGGCTGGTTAGCTTCATTTTAGCTTGAAAGCGGAGGAATTGCTAGGTTTCCGTAAAGGCCACTACGATTTACGACCTGCGGTCCATTCGTCTGGTACAAGACTGACAAATAAGAGATGGCCTCCGCTGATTATTATGATTAATACAATCTCCAAGATAACATATAATGGTCTATCCTTGACGAGTGTTATGACCAAGAATACCACACAGACTATGAGTATAAGTAGCCAGAATATTCTTTCGATAAGAGGGATTATACGTCTAAGGTGAGGAGTCACTTTATCAGCATGATATGTCTTACTTGGCTTTACGTATCTCTTAATTTCACGTGCCACACTGAAAACTCCAACACTCCACCCCACTGACACAATAAGCATTGCTATCACAGTTCTGATGTTGCCTTCTGCCCATGCCGATACGACCGCTACTATGGCTAAGGGTATGACAACTCCCACCAGAATATAAAGCTTGCGAGCTTGGCTCATACGGTCTGAGAATAGATATTTATACAGCATTCAAATGCCTCTTTATTTTATAAGTACATACCATGTACCATCAGGCAACTGTTCTAATATGCCACCGTATTTCTCATAAACACGCACTAATTCTGGAGGCGGTTCTGATGTATCAGGTGGACTTGCTGGAAACTCCGGTTCAGGCGTCGTATCGTAAGGACTTGTAATGGGAGCCGGAGTCATCTGGCTTCATTGCGTGCACACTGAAGGCATCTCTAAAACGATGAGGGCTAACACCTCTTACCGTGCCTGTTTCGGGATTCACTAAGTCCGGGGAGACCGGCCCGTCTGGCACAGTCCCTTATAGTCTGCTACGTTCGATGCTGGTTAAGACCGAAGAGAAGCACAGATTCATCACGAGAAGTTGCTTGATTGCTGTCAATACTATATCTCAATCATAATAAATCAACTAATAAGGGGGAGCAAGTTTTAGCTCCCCTCAACTTATTATCTTATTGGTCGGGGCGAGAGGATTTGAACCTCCGACCACCTGAACCCCATGTAGCCAGTAGAAAAGGCAGAGGCCGCTTGCCTCCTTTCTTTACAACTACTATTCTTTAGATCTAATACGCATTACAAAAACCATCGTCCCGCAAAATAATGCAATTATACTAGGAGTAGGATCCTACTTACGCTTGCTCTTTACGAAGCCGAAACGAATCTTTTTACCGTTATGTTTCCTCTGCTTCTTATTTACGTTCTCAATAAAGGTTTGTAGATCTATAAGAGATTTGTCAGCCATTGTGATTTAATTCCCTCACTTTTTTTACGCTGGAAACCCAGTCTCCATCTTATCATACATTTGATTATCAAGACAATTGTATCGTGGTTAGTGTGTCATTTACTACTTATCTTCTTACTACTTGTCAATGTTATACCTCGACCATAATAAATTAAACTAATAAGAGGGGAGCAAGTTGTAGCTCCCCTCAACTTATTATCTTATTGGTCGGGGCGAGAGGATTTGAACCTCCGACCACCTGAACCCCATTCAGGTGCGCTACCTGGCTGCGCTACGCCCCGAAGCTACGGCTAAATCGCGTCTTTTCTGTTTGCTTAGTTTGATTAAGTAGGCAGTCTATTTAAGTGATAACTTACCCTTGTTGCCCTTTGTCCTGGCCTCTTTCCCCTTTTATTTTCTTATGCTTATCGTAGCTGACCTTCATGAGCCGTTTAATAGCCCTGCCAGACTTGAATCGATTTAGGTTAACGAAACCTCTTGTTCTATTCATCGGTTCCTGAACTTCTCTGGCTCAATTTTCTCGGCTATAATATTCTGACAGTGCGGTCTGACTAAGACTTACTCTCACTAGTAGCCTCATTTTCATACATTCAGGGCTAATAGTCAAGAGGGATTCTAGGTTGTATCTTTTTATTATGACTGAAGCTATATTTAACATAGGCATGGAAAATATTACCAATTACTGCTAGAATCTTTAATTAGTATATATTTCTCTTTTGCTATTACTAATGCTGTTATTGACTACTATCGGTGGGGTAATTTAGTTATGAAAATGATTGGACGAAATGTTAACCAGATATTAAGTGAACTACCAAAAGAAGTTCAATTGGTAGCCGCTGCTAAGACAAGACAACCGTCAGAAATTCTGGAGGTAATTGAGGCCGGGATAAAAATTGTGGGGGAAAACTATGTGCAAGAAGCCGAAAGAGCCTATGAAGTAGTAGGGGAAAGAGCAAAATGGCATTTCATAGGACACCTTCAGAAGAATAAAGTGAAAAAAGCAGTAGGGCTCTTTGATATGATAGAAACTGTCGATTCTATTGAAATAGCCAAGGAGATTGCTAAGAGATGTGCTCAAATCGATAAAATAATGCCAGTTTTAATTGAGGTAAATAGTGGTCGGGAAAAGCAAAAATCAGGTATATTCCCGGAAGGTGTTGAACAATTAACCGGAGAAATTTCTGCTTTGCCAAACATAAGAGTAATGGGTCTTATGACTATGGGGCCTCGCTTTGGAAATCCCGAAGATTCAAGACCTTATTTTATGGAAACAAGAAAAATATTTGAAAAGATTAGGAAGCTTAGTTTGCCTAATATAGAGATGAAGTATCTCTCAATGGGGATGACAAATTCTTACAAAATCGCTCTAGAGGAAGGGGCTAATATGGTAAGATTAGGCAGTAAGATATTTGGAGAGAGATTATGAAAAATATGAATAAACCTGAAAGGAGACAAGTATAAAATGCCCCCTATCATTTCAATTGTAGGTAATTCAAAGTCAGGAAAGACAACCCTTATCGAGAAACTGATTCGGGAACTAAAATCGAGGGGCTATCGAGTGGCTACTATTAAGCATGCTTTGAAGCATGTGACCTTTGATAAGCCAGGGAAGGACAGTTGGCGGCATATTCAAGCTGGGAGCGATGCTACAGTCATCAGTTCTCAGGATAGGATGGCGCTAATCAAGCCAGTTACACCCAATCTTACCCTTGATGAGATAGCCCAAATCTTCGGGGAAGACTATGACATTATTCTCGCCGAAGGTTTCAAGCAGGGTAACGCACCTAAGATAGAGGTACATCGTAGAGAGACTGGTCCATTCCTCACCGACATCAAGAAGCTTATAGCTATCGCTTCTGATGAACCTCTGGAAACCAAGACCAGACAGTTCTCCCTGGAAGATGTTAAGGGCTTGGCTGACCTTCTGGAGGAAGGTTTTATCAAACTACAAGGGGACCGGCTCTCCCTCTACATAAATAATGCTCTCATACCCTTAAGTATGTTCCCCAAAGAGTCCATCATGAAAGTCGTGTTAGCTATGACTTCTTCACTAAAAGGGGTGGGGAAGGTCAAGAATCTTAAGCTTTTTCTGAAGAAGAGGGATTAGATTACAGGTGAAGCGAATAGGGGCTCGTTCTTAAATCTGCCTGATGGCTCAACAGCTTGTTTATTGGTCAGGAGAATATTCGCCATCTATCGGGTCGGGGAAACGCAGCCTGTCCCCGTGTATCCCCAGTTCCATGCTATTTGCCAGCCTCACCCGTTCAGACCACGATTCCCGGAAATGAGCGGCGGATTCTCCAAGTGCCTGTGCGATTCCTTCCTGATAGGTAGCTGATTGAGTCAGTCGGCTGCATAGCGACGACATAGCGCGTCTAGCTTCAGGGAATAGACGATACCCGGGATACAAGGCACGACCAAAATCATTCGGTGGCGTTGCTAGCGCGACAACCATATAGAATTTGGCTAATTCAAAATGGTATTGTTGTTTAGAAGCAAAAAATTCATGTAGGTGTGGTGCGTAATCCTATAGTTCTATCATGTACTTTGTTCCATGGTCAGCGTGACCTAAGAGAGCTTCAGGCCAGAACAAATCTCGTCGTTTAATCAGTGGGTGGTTGCTGAACCTTCCGCTATTGTCCTCGACCTCAATCGATTCTCTTAAAATAATACCCAGAATGTTAAAAGATTCTTCTGAAAGTGCTTTGGCTCCGCTAAAGAGAAGTAGTCGCCAAGCCAATAGTGCTGGAGTACCTTGGGCAAACTTTATACTACGTCCTGAACGTGGGCCTTCGCTTATTGATATTAAATCACCGGACAACCTCAATCCTAGACGCACACCGGATTCCCACTGTTCTTCAACAGATGCTAGAACGAACTCCTCCACTTTATGAACAGTGGGTTCAATAACACTTATGAATTCTCGTGCTAACCCAAGTATTTGGTTCTCCTGAATTTGACCTGGAACTTCTCTTTGATTAAGTTCATTGACCGCCTGACGGATAGCCGGTAATAATTCTGCACGTGTCAGGCGGAGTACAATATTTACAGCTTGAGGGACACCAGCCCTGGCCAATTTTCGTGCAAAGTCTATTACATTAAGTCCTTCTGCTGATAGACCGGCGAGCGATTGTGCATAGGAAATCTCCTCTGGCTTGACTGTTACCGGTGTCTGTACGGGATTTGGTTCGGTCGCTCTGCCTAAGAAATCACTGACGGGATTATCTGGTCGGTCAGGATTGCTGTCAATTTCTGACAGAAGTTCAGTTATTCGAGTGACAAAGGCTTCTTTCCCGTCCTCAGTAAGCCAATCATATATATGGTAGGCATAAGCACGAAGATCAAACGGAATATCTTCTTCCTTCTGTGCTATAAGAATCGTGCGCTCTTTTAGGGAATGCCTAACACCTAATTCATAGAAGACATTAGCATTATGGTCGGTCAGGTCGGCAAGAACAACGTAGCTCTCCCTAAGCTCCTGTAATATTGACGCTACTATGTTACCGCGAGTTGCGACGGAACGGCGACACTCGTAGTCTAAGCTGGCTCCTTCAATCGCTGGTTTAAATAATGCCTCAAACAAAAGTGTCCACTCTTCTTCTGTACAGGATGTGGTAGTTGAAAAAGGCATAATCACGAAGCAAGTGCGTGGCATTTCAGTTTATTCCACCTCTGATTTGGAATATCTTCAGTTAAATTAATTCAGCTTCTACCGAACTCCCTTTCCATTTGCCCTGAGCTGAGATGAATCATGGTTGGTCTACCGTGGGGACAGGTATTGGGAATAGCTACTTGCTCCAGTTGCCGTATAAGCTCACGCATTTCGTCATCATTTAATACCTGCCCGGCTCGCACTGCACTGTGACAGGCAATGGATATAGCTATCTTTTCCATCCAATCACTCTTATCTCCTAGCAGAGAATCGCATAGTTCCCTTAGCATTGCTGCCCAGTCTTTCCTATGAAGCAAAGCTGGCACGGCTCTAACTAGATAAGTTCTGTCGCCAAAAGGCTCAATAGTGAAACCAAAGTCAGCCAGATTTCCATAGTGAGATTTCAGGGTTGCATCTTGCTTGGGATTAACCTCAATTGTGACTGGCTCGAGTAGCCCTTGAACCTCTATTTCTTGATGTGACTTTTGATGTTTAATTTTCTCAAAAAGGATACGCTCATGGGCAGCGTGCTGGTCAATGAGATATAACCCAGCAGGGCCTTCAGCTATAATATAGCTACTGGATAGCTGTCCCAGTACTCGTAGAGCCGGCAGAGAAAAGACCGGCGTTGGCGGAGCCACCGGAGGCATGTTAGTAGGGCTGTGACCGACTCTAGCTGACGTCCATAACGACTGGCTTGGCGCTGATGGTGTTCTATGATAGGTGGTAGCTACCTCCTCAATCTTGGGCACTGGCGCCAGTTCAATTAGAGCCTGCCGTACTGCTTTCTGAACAGTACTGAAAACTAGGCGCTCATTCTGGAACTTTACCTCGGTCTTGGTGGGGTGAACATTAACATCCACCTCCTCAGCTGGTAGTGATATATTGATAATTGCCACTGGGTGTTTCCCTTGCATTAGCAGCCCGTGGTAAGCCTCCTCTACTGCCCAAGCTAGTAGCCGACTGCTTATCCAGCGGCGGTTGACAAAAAAGCTGAGGTAACCTCGATTAGAACGACTTATTGATGGTGAGCCTATCCTACCTGTTATCAGAGGTGATAAAGTTGCTGTCCCACTTTCCCATCCCCTGTCCTCGCTACTAAGTTCAAGCATACTCTGAGCCACCTCTAAACCATAAACCTCAATCACACTATCTATTAACTGACCACTGCCCGTAGTCCTTAGAATCGTCCTGCCATTAAGAGATAAGGCAAACTTCACCTCGGGGAAGGCAAGAGCATACTGGCTGACTGCATTGGCGATATGGCTATTTTCAGTAGCTGGCGACTTGAGGAATTTTAACCTTGCCGGTATGCCGCGGAATAGGTTCCGCACCGTAACTGTAGTTCCCTGAGAACGTCCCTGGCTCCCCTGGTTAACAACTACGCCCTCCTTTATACTGAGATAGTTACCTGCTGACTCGCCTACAGCGCAGGTAACCATGTCCACTTGCGCTACCGCCGCTATGCTTGGCAATGCCTCGCCTCGAAAGCCGAGGCTGGAAATAGATTCCAGATCATCAAGGCTGGCTAACTTACTGGTAGCATATCGTTGAAAGACAAGCTCTAGCTCTCCCGCTGGAATACCATGCCCATTATCGGTTACCCGAATCAGACTCACCCCACCACCCCTTATCTCAACTGAAATCTGGCTTGAAGCGGCATCCAGCGAGTTCTCCACTAGCTCCTTGACCACTGAGGCTGGTCTCTCTACCACCTCGCCAGCCGCAATCCGAGACACTACTTCCTGGTCTAAAACTCTAATCGGCATAGCCACCCTCAAGATTAACTATACACGTTTCCGTGTAAGATGTCAAGAGTTTATAATTAAAATGATTACATCTTTTCCAGATTGGCGAAGCTGAGAAGGAGCTTCTTCACCCCGCCATTAAAGGCAACCACTACCTCAGCATCATCCTTTATCGGCTGGCAGCTCACCACCACCCCTTTACCAAATTGGGTATGGTGCACATGGTCACCAGCTTTTAGTTCCGGAACGGTAAAACTGGGAGCAGAAGCCCCATTCCAGGAATATATAGATGGTGTTACTTGGCTCTCTCCCCCCTGCCACCAGTCACTACCCGAAATCAGGTGTTGAGGTATGTCACTCAAGAAGCGAGATGGTTGACTTACCATGCTGCGTCCCATCAAGCTGCGGCGAAAGGCACGAACCAGATATACCTTTTGCTTAGCTCTGGTTACACCGACATAGCACAGTCGCCTCTCCTCCTCCATCTGGTTTGGGTCATCAAACGACCTGGAGTGGGGCAGGATTCCATCCTCCATACCCACCATAAACACCACTGGAAATTCCAGACCCTTAGCCTGGTGCAATGTAATCAGGGTTACTGCCGACACACTTTTATCAAGGCCGTCCACATCAGATACCAGGGTTACTCCTTCCAGAAAGGCAGCTAAACCTTCTACTGGTTCTAATTCACGATACTCTTGAGCTACGGTGCGAAGCTCTAGGATATTGTCCCAGCGCTCTTCTCCATCTGTCCCACTTAATATATATCCCTTATAGCCGGAGCGTTCTACAACTAGGTCAAGCAAATCAACCAGGTTTAACTCATGACTTCGGACAATAAATTCTTCCATCAGGTTTAGAAAATCAGTCAGCACTTGGCTGATGCGAGACTTGAAGAGCGACTGATGCCCAGCCTCGTTCGTTTCTGGTTTAGCTATAAGTTGTAATGCCTCATACTGCGAAACACCTATAGACTTTGCCCGGCTAGATAGTTTGGCTTGAGTTTGCTGTCCAATACCACGCTGAGGGATATTGATTATTCTCATCAGGCTAACACTATCATGGGGGTTCTGGATAAACCTGAGATAGGCAACAATATCCTTGACCTCCCGCCGCTCATAGAAGCGGGTACCAGCTACTAGCTTGTAGGGCGTTCCGTAGCGAATGAAGGCTTCCTCAAGGGCTCTTGATTGGGCATTAGTGCGATACATTACCGCACAGTCACTCAGACTAACCTTTCCCTCATCTACCAGGTGCTCTATCTCGTTGACCACAAACTGGGCTTCTTCCTGTTCGGTGTATGTTTCAACAACCGTAGCCGGCTCACCCAGCTCATTGTTCGTCCACAAGTCTTTAGGTTTACGTTGCTGATTGGCTGATATTATATTAGAAGCTGTTTCCAGAATCATCTTAGTTGAGCGATAGTTCTCCTCTAGCAGTACTAATGTAGTCTCAGGATAATCTTTTTCAAAGCTAAGGATATTGCGCAGGTCGGCAAACCGCCACGAGTAGATTGATTGGTCAGGGTCACCAACGACACAGATATTGCGGTGCTTATCTCCCACTTGCTTTATTAACTCATATTGAACTAGGTTGGTATCCTGAAACTCATCCACGAGAAGATGCAGGTATCTTGACTGGTATCGGGACAAAATCTCAGGGCTCTTCCTGAATAGTTGCACCGTCTTCATTAACAAATCATCAAAGTCCACAGCATTGCTTTCTCCTAGTAGCTGTTGGTAGTACTCATAGACTCGCCCGACTACCTCATCGAAATAGCTGCGGCTGCGCTGGATATAGTCTTCCGGGATTAACGTGCGGCTCTTAGCGGCTGAGATAGCTGAGGCTATTGCCTGAGGTGTATATTGCTTGGGGTCAAGGCCTATTTCCTGAACACCACGCTTGAGCAGGCTGAGCTGGTCGTCTCTATCGTAGATGACAAAGCGGGGGTCAATGCCTATAGCCTTACCATCCCTACGCAGGATGCGGGCACAAATGGCATGAAAGGTGCCCAGAGTTAAATCTCTAACTGAACCACTGACCAGCTGGTGAAGTCTCTCCTCCATTTCCCTGGCGGCCTTATTGGTGAAGGTGACTGCCATGATGTGGTGGGGATTAACTCCACAAACCTTAATTAGATAAGCTATACGATGGGTAATAACTCTAGTTTTGCCACTGCCCGGACCGGCTAAAATCAGCACCGGTCCACTAATTGCCTCTACTGCTTTTCTTTGTGCTGGGTTAAGCTTATCTAGAATATCCATTCATAGTCATTATAGCATTGGTGCCAGCTGGTTGAAAGAGGCTTTAAAAACCTAGTGTTAAACTGAGTTAGTTCAGATAGATAGGTGGCACTATAATAATGTTACTATGAGGATAATAAATGGAGTAGTTCTTGGAGACTCTCGCCTGGTGAGGCTCCAGGTTGAGCTATCAAAGAAAATCAGGCAAAGGCTTAAATGGTTTGATTACTATAACTCTCGTAGTCACAATGTTCGGCTTACATGCCGTCATTTTGACATCAACCCACAGACTTCTTACCGCTGTAAGAGAGGCTATAACCCCAAGCATATAGAGGGCTTGGAGGACCATTCCCACCATCCCAGGTATTTAAGGTAACCTAC